>SAMEA104315424__coassemble_406_pt1 | contig 44094 bp, 44 predicted proteins | sample SAMEA104315424__metabat2_low_PE_018 | metagenome-assembled genome bin SAMEA104315424 (sample SAMEA104315424) | gut metagenome | biome: Monkey gut; feature: monkey-associated habitat; material: faeces | place: China | collected 2013 | reverse complement strand
TATTTTCCTACATAGGGGGTGTTTTGTCTATTGTCCGTTTTTACGGTTCGGTGCAGAAACTGCCGGTTCTTTTTTGATCTCTTTAATCTCTGTTAAATTCGCGGAGTCTGAGATCCGGATTTTTGGTCAGCGCCCAGTTTACGCACCATTCGGAGGTAAACAGCAGAAGATTGTTGCCCTTAAAATCCTGTACCCACTTCGTATCGCTCGTAAGATTGAGGTCGTTGGGGTTTATATCCTCGTTTTCTATCCAGCGCACTACCTCATACGGCATGCTGCGGCGTCGGACATCAACGCCGTACTCATTCTTGAGTCTGTACTCCAGCACCTCAAGCTGAAGTATGCCCACAACGCCGACGATTATCTCCTCAACACCGGTGTACGGCTCGTGGAATATCTGGATGGCGCCCTCCTGCGCTATCTGCATTATGCCCTTTTCAAACTGCTTGCGCTTCATGGTGTCTATTCGCTCGACACCGGCAAATATCTCGGGCGCAAATGTCGGTATGCCCTCAAACTCGACCTTCATGGTCTTGTCGCATATCGTATCGCCGATGGAGAATATGCCGGGGTCGAAAACGCCTATAATGTCGCCGGCATACGCCTCGTTTATTATTGCGCGCTCCTGCGCCATGAGCTGCTGCGGCTGGGCAAGGCGTATGGGCTTTCCGCCCTGAACATGGTAGTACTCCTTATCGCGCTCGAATTTTCCGGAGCAGATGCGCATGAATGCGATACGGTCGCGGTGAGCCTTGTTCATGTTGGCTTGAATTTTAAATACGAATGCCGAGAACTTGTCACAGAACGGATCGACGGTCTCTTCGCCGGCTTTGCGCGGCAGAGGCGGCATCGTCATATCAAGAAAGCTCTCCAAAAACGGCTCGATGCCGAAGTTGTTGAGCGCAGAGCCGAAGAACACGGGGCTGAGCTTACCCTCGCGCACGAGGTCAATGTCAAACTCATAGCCTGCACCGTCAAGCAGCTCTACATCGTCGCACAGCGTGGCACGAAGCTTGGGTCCTATGAGCTCGTCGAGCATCTCCGTGTCGTCAAGGCTGCATTCTATGGCTTTTATCTTGTCCTGACCGCGGTGGAACTCACTGAAAGCGAGTATCTCGCGTTTTTCGCGGTCGTAAACGCCCTTGAAATCTATGCCGCAGCCGATGGGCCAGTTTATCGGATATGTGCCGATGCCGAACTCCTGCTCAAGCTCCTCCATGAGGTCATACGGGCTTCTCGCCTCGCGGTCGAGCTTGTTTATGAATGTGAATATGGGTATATTCCGCATTGCGCATATCTTAAAAAGCTTGCGGGTCTGCGGCTCTATGCCCTTTGCCGCGTCAATGACCATAACGGCGCTGTCGGCTGCCATGAGGGTGCGGTAGGTGTCCTCGGAAAAGTCCTGGTGTCCGGGCGTGTCCAATATATTTATGCAGTAACCGTTATACTCAAACTGCATTACCGACGAGCTTATTGATATACCGCGCTGCTTTTCGAGCTCCATCCAGTCGGACACGGCGTGGCGCGCCGTAGCCTTTCCCTTTACAGAGCCCGCGAGCTGGATAGCTCCGCCGTAAAGCAGCAGCTTTTCGGTAAGCGTTGTTTTGCCGGCGTCAGGGTGCGATATAATGGCGAAGGTCCTGCGCCGCTGTATCTCCTTTATCATATCTGACATGTGCTTCTCTCCATGTAAAAAATAACTCAGTTTGATATATTATCACAACTACAGCGCAAAAGCAAAGATTTTAGTAAGAACAAATGGAAAACGCACCGCCGAAACGGTGCGTTCCCCCCTATTTTCTCATTCTTTCTCTATGATACTCACTATCTTTGTAGGCGTGGGGTCCGCCTTATATTTTGCTTTGCTTATGACGATGGCTATGATAACTCCGGCTATTGCCGCGGCGAACGCAGCTATTATGCAGGTGCCTTCGCTCAGCGACAGCGCCGCTGCTATCGCATAGCCCGCGATGAGCAGAACTATAGGCAGTACATATATTGCAAGCGCACCGCGGACGACGCCCGAGGTCGGCGTTTCGATCATGACATGCTGACCCCTTACGGCACCGATGGGGTTTTGCACGACCGATTTCATCAGGTGCTCGTACTTGCACTCGTTGCAGCCGTTGCAGTCGCCGCCGCATATGCCGAGACGCTCGACAACGACCTCAGCCAGTCCATCGTCTCTTATCTTTGTTATTATCGCTTCCTGCAGCATACAGCATCACCAACAAACATTTTTATGCATTATACACCCGTTTTTTCCTTGTAGCAAGTATGTAATTATGATATACTACAAAATCAGAAAGTTAAGTGAAGATAATATAGCAGGAGGTGGCTGTCATGCCGAGTGTGCTTAATCTCAAAAAGTCAAACTGCAAAAACTGCCACAGATGTATAAGAAAATGCCCCGTTAAGGCCATCCGCTTTACCGGACACCAGGCGCACATCATAAGCGATGAATGCATTCTTTGCGGTCAGTGCTTTGTCGTGTGTCCGCAAAACGCCAAGGAGATAATCGACGACAGAGAGCGCGTGAGCGTTATGCTTCAGGGCAAGGCTCCTGTGATCGCCAGCGTTGACCCCTCGTTTTACGCCTGCTGGACCGACTGCGGCATAAACTCCGTTCGCAGTGCGCTAAAGGAGCTCGGCTTTACCGACGCCGAGGAGACCGCCATAGGCGCTACCATAGTAAAGCGCGAATACGAGCGCCTTCTCAGAGAGCAGGAGCAGGATATTATCATCACCTCCTCGTGCGCTTCGCTGAATTTGCTCATAGAAAAGCATTTTCCCGAGCTTCGCCAGTACCTCGCACCGGTGGTTTCTCCAATGATAGCCCATGCCATGGATATTAAGCGCCGTATGCCCGAGGCGAAGGTCGTTTTCATAGGTCCCTGCGTTGCGAGAAAGCAGGAGTTTGAGGGCACCGCCGTTGACGCTGTTCTGACATTTGAGGAATTTGACCAGATGCGCATTTCGGCGAATATTGAGATAACTCCCGAGTTCGGCGAAAGCTTCCACGGCAGGGCAAGGAGCTTCCCCATTACTGGCGGCATACTCAAGAGCATGGACATACCCGACACCGGCTATCAGTGCATAGCGACAAACGGTCCGAAAAACTGCATGAATGCTCTCAATGATATAAAAAACGGAAATATCCACAAGTGCTTCATTGAGCTCGCCATTTGCGACGGAAGCTGCATAGACGGTCCCATAATGGAAAAGTACATTAACTCCCCCATCCGTCACATATGCTCGGTGCTCCGGAATGTCGGCAAGGAGGACTTCGATGTCCCGCAGCTGCCGCAGGAGGCACTGTATACACAGTATATCGGCTCTCCTTTGAGCAAAAAAACGCCCAATGAAGCCGAAATAAGAAGCATTCTCGCCAAGCTCGGCAAGAACACCAAGGGCGACGAGCTCAACTGCGGCTCCTGCGGCTATGACACCTGCCGCGACAAGGCGATAGCCATTTACCGCGGCACAGCCGACTACAGCATGTGCCTGCCGTTTATAATGGACAGAGCCGAGCGCTTCAGCAATAAAATATTAAACAATATGCCCAGCGGAGTTGTCGTTGTGAACGAGGATCTCGAGGTGCAGCAGCTTAACCGCACGGCTATGCAGATGCTGCACATAAGCCATGAATCGGATATTCTCGGCGACAGCGTTGTAAGAGTGCTTGACACAGCTCCGTTTTTCACCTGCCTCGAAACCGGAAAAAGCGTTAAAAAGCTGCGCGGTTACTTCTCGGACTACGAAAAGTATTTCGAGCAGACTATTGTATATGACCGCTCCTCCAAGATACTCATTGATATAATCTCCGATGTCACCGAGGAGGAGGAAGAAGCCATGCGCCGCAAGGCCATAAGCCAGCAGACTGCGGAGATAACGAACAATGTTATAGAAAACCAGATGCGCATTGTTCAGGAGATAGCCTCCCTGCTCGGCGAGACCACAGCTGAGACAAAGATCGCGCTTACGAGACTGAAGGAGTCGTTGAGCCTTGAAGAAGAATAATCTTTGCAGCGAAATTGCATACATGAGCCTGAATCACGACGGCGAGCAGCTATGCGGCGACCATGTTGAGGTCGTCGAGAACGAAAATTCCACTATTGTCGTTCTCGCGGACGGGCTCGGCAGCGGTGTCAAGGCGAGCATTCTCTCAACGCTTACCTCGACCATCATATCCACCATGCTCGCGGCGGGGCTTAACATTCGTGACGCTGTCGAAACGATAGCGGACACACTGCCGATATGCTCCGAGCGCAAGACTGCGTTTTCGACCTTTACGATCATCAGGCTTGAGAACAACTCGCACGCCGATATAATCCAGTACGAAAACCCGAATGTAATACTGATAAGAAACGGCGAGCACTATGAGTTTCCGCTCAACACGATGAGGATCGGCGAAAAAACGATATACCACTCGAGCCTTGAGCTTGCAAGCGGCGACCTTTTTGTCGCTCTGAGCGACGGAATGCTGTATGCCAGCAATAACGGCGTACTGAATCCCGACTGGGACAGGGATGCCGTTGTTAAATTCATGGAGCCGCTGAGCGATTCGGGACTTACATCGAATGTTCTTGCAAACCTCCTGCTTGAAGAGGTAAACAAGCTCTACGGCGGTAAGCCCTTTGACGACGCCACCGCCTGTGTGGTCAAGATACGCCAGCGGCAGACCGTTAATATCGCTGTCGGTCCTCCGGAGAACATAAGCGATAACCACAGAATGATGGCGCTGTTCTTTGCCAAGGAAGGCAAGCATATAGTGTGCGGCGGTACTACCGCCAAGATCGCGGCGGAATATCTGCACGCTGCCGTGCACACTGATTTTGAGTCTCCCGATCCGGACATTCCGCCCATATCGCACATCGAGGGCATTGATCTTGTTACCGAGGGCATAATCACGGTCGACCGCATACTGTCATACTCCAAGGACTATATAAAGGACAACCGCAGCTTTGAAAAATGGTGCTACAAAAAAGACGGCGCCTCGCTTGCGGCGAGGATACTGTTCGAGGACGCGACCGATATAAATATGTTCATCGGTCATGCGGCAAATCCGGCGCACAGCGAAATGCCGCTGAACTTCAATGTCAAAATGCAGATACTAAAGCAGCTTTCAATGAACCTTCAAAAGATGGGCAAACGCGTTAAGGTCCACGATTTTTGATAAAAAAACAGCTTCCGATGGAAGCTGTTTTTTATATATACCATGCTCTGCTATCGTGTGGGCAGAAGCGGTAAGCAAGTCCGGGTGCGAGCATATCCCCGTTTCTGCACAAAAGCTCGTCTACGCGCACAAACTCAAAGCCCTGCTCGGTCAGCGTGTCAATAGCGCGCAGAACGGCTGGAACGGTCGCATCCTTAGTATCGTGCAGCAGGATAATATCGCCGTCGCGGGCGTTATCTACAAACCAGTTGTAGATATACTCCTCGTCGATATGCACCCAATCGCGCGGCGATGCCGACCACAGTATCGCAATGCTGTCGATCTGATTGAGCACCGCACCGGTATAATAGCCATACGGTGGGCGCAAGAACTTGGGATACTCTCCGGTTATGCTCTCGATAAGACTGTTTGTGCGGTCTATCTCGTCATATATCTCATCCATGGAGTGCTCAAAAAAGCTTATATGCGACCATGTATGGCAGCCGATAAGATGCCCGTCGTCATGCATCTGCTTTACAAGCTCGGGGCGCTTTTCGACCTTGCTACCCATGAGGAAGAAGCTGGCCTTTATATTGAGCTCACGAAGTCCGTCAAGGAGCAGCTGCGTATACTTGCCGGGACCGTCGTCAAATGTGAGAGCTATCTGCTTTTTCGAGTCGGATACATGCCGCGCGCTGTAGGCTTTTGCAAACGGCGTAACGAGAAAGCTAACGAGCGCAAAAACGAGTATTATAGCAATAATGCCCGCAGATGCGCAGAGCAGCCGCTTCTTCATATCCGCGCTGCCCCGCTTTCTACGGCAGCCTTTCTTACCGCCTCGGCTACCGCTTTGCCGACACGCGGGTCAAACGCCTGCGGCAGGATGTTATCGCGCGAAAGCTCATCATCGCCGACAAGACCCGCGAGGGCGTGAGCTGCGGCAATTTTCATTGCATCGTTTATATCCGATGCGCGCACATCCAGCGCGCCGCGGAATATCCCGGGAAATGCGAGCACATTGTTTATCTGGTTGGGGTAATCGCTGCGTCCGGTGCTGACGACGGCGGCTCCCGCCTTTTTCGCTTCATCGGGGAATATCTCTGGCGTGGGGTTTGCGCAGGCAAAGACGATCGCGTCCTTTGCCATGGTAGACACCATCTCCTGTGTGAGCACTCCGGGGGCTGATACACCGATAAACACATCGGCTCCCCTTATGACATCGGCAAGGCTCCCCTTTTCGCAGGCATTGTTGGTCATTGCTGCTATCTCCTGCTTTGCGGGGTTCAGATCGGGTCTGCCGGAATAGATAGCTCCTCTGCGGTCGGTCATTATCACATTTCCCGCTCCGCACGATACGAGAAGCTTTATTATGGCTATGCCTGCCGCTCCCGCTCCGGAGGTGACTATCTTGACATTTTCAAGGCTCTTTCCCACTACCTTCAGAGCGTTCATGAGCCCGGCGAGCATTATAACGGCGGTGCCGTGCTGGTCATCGTGGAAAACGGGTATATCGCAGCGCTGCTTGAGCCTGCGCTCTATCTCAAAGCAGCGGGGCGCGGATATATCCTCCAAATTGACCCCGCCGAACGAGCCTGCGAGCAGCGCAACGGTGTTCACTATCTCGTCAACATCCTTGCTGCGGATGCACAGCGGTATCGCGTCAACGCCGCCGAATTCCTTAAACAGAAGGCATTTGCCCTCCATGACCGGCATTCCTGCCTCGGGTCCTATATCGCCGAGACCGAGGACGGCGGTGCCGTCGGTAACAACGGCTACCGTGTTCCAGCGGCGGGTGAGCTCATAGCTCTTGTTTACATCCTTTTGTATCTCAAGGCACGGCGCGGCAACGCCGGGAGTGTATGCAAGGCTCAGCGACTCGCGGTCGTTGGCTTTTGTGCGCGCCGCCGTTTCTATTTTGCCTTTAAGCTCATAGTGCATTTTAAGCGATCTTTCAGCATAATCCATTGTCTTTTACCTCTCTCAGATATTCGGCTCTGCCGAGCTTATACAGGTCGTTGCCCTCACTGTCTATGGCGACCGTAAGCGGCATATCTCGCACCGTGAGCCGTCTTACGGCCTCACAGCCGAGATCCTCCCAGCAGACGAGCTCGGCGCTTTCTATAGACGCCGCCATTAGCGCGCCAGCTCCGCCTATCGCGGCGAGGTACACGGCTCCGTTTCTGACCATAGCGTTGATCACATCCTCGCTTCTGTCGCCCTTACCTATCATTATTTTAAGTCCTTTATCGAGCAGGCGCGGAGAATAGGCATCCATTCTGCCGGAGGTGGTAGGACCGGCGGAACCGATGCAGCAGCCGTCGTGCTCGGGAGTTGGTCCGACATAGTAGACGGCGCTGCCGGCAAGATCGAACGGGAGCGTCTCTCCCCTGTCCATTGCCTCGCAGATGCGCTTGTGCGCGGCATCGCGGGCGGTGTACACCGTTCCGGACAGCAAAATGCTGTCACCGGCGCGCAGCTTTTTAATTTCCTCATCGTTCACCGGAGCAGTTATCTTATATTCCACGGCGCACCTCACAGACAGCAGCTTGCCCTGCGCGTTGCATGGCAGCTTATATTTACAGCCACCGGAAGTCCGGCGACATGGGTGGGCATGGTTTCAATGGTCACGGCAAGAGCGGTGGTTTTGCCGCCGAAGCCCTGAGGTCCTATGCCCAGAGCATTTATCTTGTCAAGGAGCTCGCGCTCAAGCTCGGCATAGTATTCATCGGGATTGGGCTCGTCAAGGCGGCGGAGCAGCGCGTGCTTTGCAAGATATGCGGCCTTATCAAAGCTTCCGCCTATGCCGACTCCGATCACTATGGGCGGACAGGGGTTTGCTCCCGCGCGCTCGACCGTTTCAAGCACGAATTTTTTAACGCCATCAACTCCGTCGGCTGGCTTGAGCATTTTCAGCGCGCTCATGTTCTCGCTTCCGAAGCCCTTGGGCATTACGGTTATGCGCAGCTTATCACCCGCAGTTATGTTCACATTTATGAGAGCGGGGGTGTTATCGCCGGTATTAACGCGGCGCAGCGGGTCGCACACAACGCTTTTTCTGAGGTAGCCCTCTTCATACCCGCGCCTTACACCGGCGTTCACTGCCGCTTCGAGGTCGCCTTCTATGTGCACCTGCTGACCGAGCTCAAGAAATACGCATGCCATACCGGTATCCTGGCACACTGGCAGCGTTTTTTCACGCGCGATGCGTACATTTTCCGACAGCAGACTAAGGCTGCGGCGGGCATTTTCCCATGTTTCGCTGCCCTGAGCCTTATTTATAGCGCTTATGACATCCTCCGGCAGGCGGAGGTTTGCCTCAATGCACAGTCTTGCCACTGTATCTTCTATAAGTTTTGCATCAATGATCTTCATTTTCTGCTCCATCAATTCAGTTTACCCCACAATTATAAGCAAAAGCAAAGCGGGAGTCAACCAAACTCCCGCCTTGTTTTCTGCATTTTCAGAGCGCACTCTGCTCGGGAGTGCTCAGTTCCCGAGGGCTCGCGCCCATCCGATGCGCGCTATTTGTTTCGCCGGCTGAGCCACAGACCGTCTGCGCTGGTCAGGCGAAGCCTCCGAAACAGGTTTTTGCTGTGCGTTATGCGCGATCTCCCTCGAGCAGGGAAGCAGATACCTCAGTGTGGGCTCCTCGATATCACAGCTCAAAGCAGCTCGGCATTGCCGCACGGCAGCTATCTCAATGAAAGGTCAGGCAATGCCCTCCCAATAAATGAAATACTGATTAGTTATTCTTGCACCATTTAACGATATCGTCAACGCACCAGCAGGGCGGCTCGCCTACGCCAGTCTTTGCCATCTTAAATGTTGCCTTCTGAGCGTCGGTAAGATCAGTCTTGCCCTCGAATCTCGCCGCGATTTCCTTATTCTTCACCTTCATCACAAGCTTGAAGGGCAGCGGAAGCTTGTTTATATTAAAGCCGCCCTGACGGGTGAACAGCGGAACGCTGGGGTCTATCGCATTCTTTTTGCGGCCGACGGACTCGCTCTTTTCAGAAGCGGGGCTCATTCCGACCTGGACGACCGCGCCGATGTCGTACTTTGCGGCAGCCTTGTCATAGCCCATTATCTTGCCGGCAAACAGCCAGCCGACATAAATGATCTTGGTGTCGGCAGGAACATATTCCTTGCCAAGCGGACGCGCGGGGATGTGAAGTCTTGCCGAGAGGAGCTCTGCGTATTTTTTGCATGAGCCGGTAGTTGAAGTATAAACTATTGAACTGAACATAACTATACCCCCTGTATTGTTTGTGCATATAGGATAGCACAACATCTGCGCAAATTCAAGACCGTTAGCGCCGCCAAAAGGCTGATTGGGAAATATTTTTTAGATTTTCGCATAACGGTGTACACTTGGGCAATACTATCAGCGGACAAAATTTTATTGGAGGTAACATTATGACACCTAAAGAACTGCTCTACATTGAAGATGCGCTCGGTCACACCAAGTTTCTCATGACCCAGTGCAACCTTGCTGCAAATCAGCTCACCGATCCCGCTCTCAAGCGTCAGGTGCAGCAGTATGTTAACGAAAATCAGAAGCTGTTCACCCAGTTTTTAAATCTTGTTTAAGGAGGCACGGATATGAACGACAAAGATATTATGGAAAACCTTCTTCTCACCACAAAGGGCGTGTGCGACCTGTTCATGCACGGCAGCATCGAATCGAGCACAGCGAATGTGCATCAGGCGTTTACCACTGCGCTCAATGGCAGTCTCTGCATGCAGGAGAGCATATATAAAGAGATGTCAAACCACGGCTGGTACACCACCGAGCAGGCTCAGCAGCAGAAGATGGATCAGGTAAAGCAGAAGTTTGCCGGAGCTCAGGGCTAAAAAAACACCGCAGGGTCGTGCCCCTGCGGTTTACATAATATTATTTCTTGATTTTCCCCGGGCTTACCCTGAAGGTTTTCGTAAATGCGCGGTGGAATGCGGAGTAGTCGGAAAAACCGCACTCGACTGCGGCAGCCGATGCCGCCATCCCCTCCCGTATAAGTCGGGCAGCGAGCACGAGACGCTTCTGGCTTATATAATTGTGCACCGTGCAGCCGGTCTGCGCTTTAAATGTGCGCATAAAGTGATAGCGGCTCATATAGCACATTGCGGCCATATCGTCTATGCCGAGCTCTCCGGTTATATTTTCATTGATAAACGACAGCGCGGGAGCTATCCTGCCGCCGTCCTCGGTTTTGGCGGTCACATTTGCGGTGTTGCTGAGAGTTACACGGTTTATCCTGACAAGTAGCTGTGCAAGCATTGTACCGCGCATAATGTCCCCTCCGAAAAGCTTATCATCCATAACGCTCTCAAGCCGCTCTATATCCGATCTCAGCTCCGGTATGCTGTCCCGAGACGGTCTTACAAGGCAATAGCCCCGCTTTTCTGCTACGGTGAAGCAGTCCAGGAGCCCTGCCTCCGGCGCGAACCGCTCTACATACGCAGCGTCAAGGTAGATTATGACCCTCTCATACGGAACGCTAAGATCGATAGTAGCCTTATGTATCATGTGATGCCGCACGAGCAGCACATCCCACGGCTCGAGCCTGTAGGTCGTGCCCTCAACGGTGTAATCAACGCTTCCGGATATGAGTATCACGAGCTTGTCAAACTCATGAAAATGAAAGTCCTTTTCCTGACCGGAAGTGTCCTTGAGGTGGAAAAGGCGGAAGTTCTCGTTCAGATAGCCGTCGTTTGCATATTGATACCGCTGTGTCATCATTCTGCCTCCGCATCGTTGCTGATAGGTATTATATAGCACGATTTGCAATGTTTCAAGCACTATTGTCAATTTACATGGCAAATAGTTCTGAATATAATTTTCCCAGAAAACATTTTAGGAGTGTATGTAATGGCGAAAAAATCTTTCTTTAAATCATACGGCTTTATAATATTCATGCTTCTGGGCATTATCGGCGGCTGCGTCGTCGGTGCACTCAATCCTGTTGTAAAGGACGCCTCAGGCGAGGTTGTGTCCAAGGGCGCAACCGTTCTCGAGCCTCTCGGAACGGTGTTTATAAACCTCATGTTCTGTGTTGTTGTTCCAATGGTTTTCTGCTCGATATCCTCTGCTATTGCAAATATGTCGAGCGCAAAGCGCGCGGGCAAGGTAATGGGCATCACCGTTGGTACATTCTTCGTAACGGCAGCCATCGCCGCTGTTATCATGTACATAGTTGTGCGCTGCTTCCCCATCGTCAGCGGCAGCTACACGGTAGCTGAAGGCGAGGGCGATGCAACTCTCGGCGTTACCGATATGATCATTAACTTCTTTACAAAGCCCGACTTCACCGAGCTTTGGAGCCGCAAGGCAATACTCCCGCTCATAATCGCAGCCATATTCTTCGGCTTCGGTATACAGATGGCCGGCGGCAAGGAGACCATGGTCGCCAAAATGCTCGATAACCTTACGACCATTCTCATGAATGTCGTTAAGATCATCACCTACTACGCTCCTATCGGCTTCTTCGGCTTCTTTGCATACCTCGTTGCTACCTACGGCCCCGACCTCATCGGCGACTACAGCCGTACCCTCATAGTTTACTATGTGCTGTGCTTTGCATATATGTTCATCTTCTTCCCCATCTACGCCCGTTTCGGCGGCGGCAAGGGCGGCGCAAAGGTCATGTGGAAGCACCTGTTCCGTCCCGCTGCGGTATCGTTCGGCACCTGTTCCTCCGTTGCGACCATCCCGACCAACATGGAGGTCTGCGAGGAGACCGGCGTTTCCAAGGAAGTTTCCAACATAGTCATCCCCATTGGCGCAACGATGCACATGGACGGCTCGGCAATGAGCGCCATTGTAAAGGTCGCATTCCTGTTCGGCATATTCGGTCTGGACTTCGGCACCGGTCAGGCGATACTGGCTATAATCGTTGCGGTATTCTCCTCTGTCGCAATGAGCGGCATACCTGGAGGCGGCGGTACCGGCGAGCTCGTTTTGTGCACGCTGTTCTTCCCTGACCAGCTCGCAATCGCATTCCCCATCGCACTGGCTATAGGAAACCTCGTCGATCCTCCCGCGACCATGGTAAACGCAGCAGGCGACTATGTTGTGTCCTTCATAGTTGAGCGCTTCGTAAACGGCAAGGATTGGCTCCAGAAGAAGCTCGCAAAGAATCCCGCAAAGGAAATCGAAGCATAACTTCTCTCTATAAACAAACCACACAGGCGTTTTGCCTGTGTGGTTTTTGCTATATGGATGCGTCAACATCCGATTTAAAGCGCTCCCATGCGTCCTCGTGCTCAACGAAATACAGGGGGCATTCCTTGCCGCAGGTATCGTAATGGCGGATGACATGCTCGACCGACAGCCCGTATGTATCGCAGAGCCACGCCGTAAGACGGACGAGAGAGGCGTATGTAGCCTCGGTAAACTTGCCGCTTTCATCGGGATGGCAGACCTCGATGGAAATGGTATCGCGGTTACGCTCGCTGGTGGCCGATGATTTTTCGTCCAACGGGAGGCACTGTATGATCTCGCCGTCAAGCCCTACGACAAAATGTGAGCTGACCGTGCTCTCGGTGCCGTCAAAGTAGTTTCTGTTCTGCTGCGCGGTAGTGTTTGGATTGCCGACATAGTGAACGACAATGTCGTTTATCTCCTCAAGCTTAACGCCGCGGCGCGAGTGACCGTCGACCGTTATAAGCTGAACATCGACCCAATCCGGTGCCGGCTCATCGCGCACGGTGTTTTTATTTACGAATATATCGCTCTTTACTGCCGCCACCGCTATTATGGCAATGGCTATAAGCGCGGCTATCACCGCTAATGCGTGGTTTTTTCTGTGTCTCATTTCTCTCACCCGTACATTTCATGATTAAAGCTGTAGCCCTTGTCGCATATGCGCAGCAGCAGAGCATTGCTCATCTTATCGTCATCGCTCTCGCCGCCTATCTCCTGCCCGTCGGCAAAAACGGCGTTTATGAAAATATAGTCCGTATAATACGGTCGAATATTCTCCGCGGGAGAAACGCTGTTTATATTGGCTCCTATGAGCGCGGCAAATGTATCCGCAATGTCGCGCAGCAGCGCTATATCCGGCTGCACGGGCTGTGCCTCGGTCCAGCCGGTGTAATCGTTTGCATAGTAGGTAAGCGCAAGCAGCGTTCCGGTCTCGTCGTCGATCATAAATGTCATGCTGCCGTTTTCGTCGTAAATGGTCACGCTCCAGACTATGATAGACGGAAGCTCGCCGGAGTCGTCAATGACGAGCATAGGCTGAGGGGTCTCCTCAAGGTACTCAGCCGATCGCGGGTCTACGCACCTTATGCCGAATTGTTCGAGCATTTCGGCATATTCCCGCGCTTTTTCTGCCGCCTGAGACGCCAGCATATATTTGCCTTCCGAAAGGTCGGCGGAATATATGCCGTCGTTAATGCCTACGAGCACAAACTTTTGTGCAAGACTTATGCTGCCCCTGCCGTTTAAACCAAGCGTCGCCTCGGCTTTATCAAGGCTCTCGGTGCCGTTCAAAAGGGCGTTATCCTGAATTTTTGCCGATGCAAGCGGTATACCGAAGCCGATGCATACGGCGATTATTATTGCAGCTATTGCTAAGGCTGTGTTTTTCATACCGCACCTCCGTGAAGCTCCACCGTTACGCCGGTACCGTTTCCGGCGCTGCTTTCAAATCTTATGCTGCCGTTATGAAGCCTTGCTATATCATTGCACAGCGAAAGCCCCAGTCCGGCGCCGCCCTGTGCTCGTGAGCGAGATTTATCTACCCTGTAAAACGCCTCGGTAAGGTGTGCCATCGCCTCCGGCGGAATGCCGGGGCCGTTGTCCTTTACCGTTATGCTGCATCCGTCGCTGAGCATTTTTGAGCTTATATCTATCTGCCCGCCGCTATCGAGGGCTTTACGAGCGTTATCCAGAAGATTTACGATGAGCGATTTTACAAGGTCGGGCTCCAGCAGGCACCGTCCGACGCCGCATGAGCAGCTGATCGTTATCCCCTGCTTTTCGTAAGACGGTCTCAGATACTGCACGACGCTTTCTATAAGCTGCGCCGGAGATGTGCTTTTCAAATCGAGCTTTGTGTTTTTCAGCACCATAATGTCCAGCAGCTTCAGCGACAGGCTCTCAAGGCGCTTGCCCTCGGAGAAAATGTAATTTGCAGCGTCCATCCGCTCCGACGCGTTAAGGCTCTGACCGCGCAGGAGGTCGGCATAGCCGATAATGGAGGTCATGGGGGTCTTGAGCTCATGCGCAAAGCTGCCCATAAACTCCTCCTGCCGGTGCACGGTGTCCTGCATCTGCTCCATGTTCTCCTCAAGCTTTGACGCCATTGCGTCGAAGTCTCTTGAAAGCTGACCGAGCTCATCGCCGCTCTTTATGCCGCAGCGATAGGAAAGCTCTCCGGCGGCAAGCTTTTTCGTCGCGTTCGTCAGTCTGTCAAGCGGTTTTGTTATGAGCCTCGACATAAGGTATGACAGCACGGCGCCCACGGCAATGGTCGCAGCGAAAACTATCATGTATGTCTTATATTGCTCATGCCGCATATCGTACACGGACGAAATGTCCCAAAACGCGGTTAGATGCAGGGTATCAGCCTCTGTCTCGATAGTGCCGCTGAGCTTATAATAGCTTTTGCCGTCGTCGAGGGTTTTAACGCCTATGCCGTTTACGCCGTCAAGCTCTTTGGGCTCAAGGTCTCCGGAACAGTATATAATCTCGTCATCGGCGTACACCCAAACGGAGCTGAAGCCGATCATGCCAACGCTGTCAAGCTGCTTTATCACCTCGGTAATATCGGAGCGGTTGGGCAGAGCCGATATGTCGTTTACCATCTGCACGGTTTTTACAAGAAAGCTGTATGAGCTTTCGGCGGCATCCTTTTCCTGTTCCAGAGCGGAGTTAAACGAGCTTGACAGCATAAGGCTTCCGCCGATGCCGAATGACAGCGACAGCAGCCATATCATGCAAACGGTTATTTTGAGCCTGAAACGCATATCACGCCTCCAATCTGTAGCCCACCTTATTGATGGCGCGCAGCCTTTTATCCCAGCCGACCTTTTTGCGCAGGCGCTGGACATGGAGATCCACGGTTTTTGAGCCGCAGGTATAATCCCCGCCCCACACGCGCTCGTATATGGTCTCGCGGTATAGCGCTGTGCCGGGGTTTCGCGCAAACAGCAGAAGCAGCTCGAACTCCTTGCGGGTGAGCGCGATCTCGCTTTCGTCACGGAACACCTGCATGGACTGCGTGTCGATGGTCAGACCGCCGATGCTTATCACCCTGTCGGTTTTATTATACCGCCTTAAAACGACATCTACCCTCGCCTGCAATTCGAGTACCTCGAACGGCTTCACTATATAGTCCTCCGCTCCCATGCGCAGCCCCTTCACCCTGTCGGCTACCGAGTTTTTCGCCGTTATGAATATCACTGGCACCCCGAGCGGGCGGATATACTCCATGAGTTCAAAGCCGTCGACCTGCGGCAGCATGACATCAAGCAGCACCAGATCGTAGACCTTTTCGTCGAGCGCATCTGCGGCCTTCATGCCGTCGTAAACGCAGTCGCAGTTGTAGCCCGATTTGCTGAGGCTGAGCTTTATAAGCTCGGATATCGGTTTTTCGTCTTCAACTATCAGGATCTTTATCACTTAGATCACCTACTTCCGTGAGCTTAATATATTATTGCATCAAAACAGCAAAAAGCGCAACCTCAGTTGCGCTTTTTACCTATGTTATGTAAAAATTCAAGCTTTGTTTCGCTCGTTAATATCGCAAAGAATATAAGACAGAAGCCGAGCACGATATTGAATGTAAGCGTTTCCTCGCCGAGCACCACCGATATTGCGGTTCCGAAAACGGACTCGAGCGTCAGTATAACGGCTGCCTGAGACGGCGGCGTGTATTTCTGACCGATGGTCTGGAGGAAAAAGCACAGTCCGGTGCAGACGAATGTGAGGTACGCAATGCCTGCCCACGAGCCGGGGGGTATATTCTTTGGCACGGGCTCGAACAATGCCGCTCCCGCAAGGCACACGAGCGCTCCGGCGGCAAATTGCAGCATGGTAAGCAGCAGCGGGTCGCGGTTTTCAACGGTGCGGGCGGTTATGATGATGTGAAGTCCGTAGAAAAGACCGCAGCATATCGTGAGCATATCGCCGACATTTATGCTGAGGTCGCTGTTAAGGCACACAAAACCCATGCCCACAAGACATACAAGAGCCGCGATAACATTGAATTTATCAGGCTTTTTGCCCGCGATAGCCCAGTACAGGAACGGAACAAGGATGCAATAAGTAGCCGTTAAAAAGGCATTTTTGCCGGGAGTAGTGTACACCAGTCCGTAGGTCTGGACGATATAGGCAAACGCAAGCAGTACCCCCATGGTGATGCCGCCCTTTACATACTGCTTATCAAGCTTTTTGAGCTTGGACAGGCAGGCAAGAAGCATGATAAGGGCAGCTCCGCCGAAGCGGATCGCAAGCACCCACAGCGGAGTTATGCTGTCAAGCGCGGATTTTAAAATGACAAACGAGCTGCCCCATATGAGCGTTGTGCAGATAAGCGCAATACGACCTACGGCAGCCTTATTCATATTTTTCATAGCTATATTTTTACCATATGCAGAGCAGCCGCACGCAGCATGAGCTTTTTGGTCGTGCCGCCGTCAAATTCGATCTCTATAAGATAATCATTGCCCATAGGCGTCATTTTTCTGAGCGTTCCCGCTCCGAAAGCCTTGTGCTGCACCCTGTCGCCGACGGCGAACTGAGGTGCGGCGGCAGCCTTGGGCTCGGCAGAACGCTGCGGCGGCGCAACACTGCGGCGGGGCTGGGTAAACGACGGCGAGCGGCGGGCAAATTCCTTCTCGACCTTAGATTTTTCCGAGTAACCGTAGCCCGCAGGAATGCCGCGTTTTTCTATGTGCTCGGGCGGTATTTCGTCTATAAAGCGCGAAACACGGTTTGCGGTAGTCTTGCCGAAGAGCATTCTCTGCCTTGCGCACGACAGAAACAAGCACTTTTTCGCGCGGGTTATCGCAACATAGCAGAGCCGGCGCTCCTCTTCCATCTCGTCAGGCTCGCCTATCGCTCTTATTCCGGGGAATATTCCCTCCTCGCAGCCCACGACAAAGACATTGGGAAACTCAAGTCCCTTTGCCGAATGCATAGTCATCATGACAACGCAGTCGTCATCCTTTTCGTAGTTGTCCATATCGGTGTACAGCGCGACATCGGCAAGATAGCCCTCGAGAGTGGGCTCGGTCGTCTCGCCCTTGTAGTTTATTATGCTCGATTTGAGCTCGCGGATATTTTCGGCGCGCGCGGAGTCCTCAACGGTGTTTTTCTCCTCGAGCATGCGCAGATAGCCGGTTCTTTCAACGAGCTGATCATACAGAAGATCGGGTGCAAGCTCGTCCTTCTGGGCTATAAGCTCGTTTATCATGCCCGCAAAAAGGAGCATACGCGGCGCAGAGCGGCTGAGTTCCGGATAAAGGTCCGCCTGTCTTATGACATCAAACAGCGGCTTGCCGTTTTCCGCGGCTATCTTCGCCGCCGTTTCAACACTTTTAGCGCCTATGCCGCGCGGCGGGTTATTGATGATGCGGCGCAGGCGCAGATCATCGCTCGGAGAGGCGATAACGCACAGATACGCGAGCATATCCTTTACCTCGGCGCGGTCAAAAAAGCCCGTGCCGCCGAACACTTTATACGGTATGCCGTTGCGCTTGAATGCCTGTTCTATCTGGTGCGACTGGGCATTCATTCGGTAGAGCACCGCGTTATCGCGCCACGCCGAGCCCTTGCCGTAGAGTCCGAGTATCTTGGAGGCTACAAATCGCGCCTCATCGTGCTCATTGTCGGCGACATAAAGCTCCGGAAGAAGCCCGTCGTCGCCGTTTGTCCACAGCTCCTTGCCTTTTCTGCCGACATTATTCCTGATAACGGCGTTTGCCGCACCGAGAATGTGCGCCGTGCTGCGGTAGTTCTGCTCAAGGCGAATGACGCGGCAGCCCTTGTATTCATCCTCAAACGAAAGGATGTTCTCTATGGTTGCGCCGCGAAATTTATATATGCTCTGGTCGTCGTCGCCGACAACGCAGATATTCCCCCAACCCTCGGCAAGCTTTGAAGCGAGCTGATACTGGAGCTTGTTCGTGTCCTGATACTCGTCGATGAGTATGTATTTAAACCGCTTCTGCCAATAGGTGCAGATGTCCTCGTTTTCGTTGAGGAGCTTTACGGTGTAGAATATGAGATCGTCGAAATCCATCGCACCGGCGGCATATGCCCTGCGGGAGTATTCCTCATAGATCTCGGCTATCTTCACCCTGCGCATATCGCCGCTTGCCCTTGCGCGGGCATGGTACTCCTGCGCCGAGCAGCCGTCGTCCTTAGCGCGGCTTATCTCGGAAAGCAGCACGCGCGGCGGGAATTTCTTATCGTCAAGGTCAAAATCACGCAGAATGTGCTTTACAAGGCTCATGCTGTCGGAGGTGTCATATATGGTGAAGCTTTTAGGGAAGCCGAGCCTTTCGGCATCGCGTCTGAGTATCCTGACGCAGGCGGAGTGGAATGTCGAAGCCCACACATCCGCGCCCGCCTCGCCAAGCATATTGGAAAGTCTCGCCTTGAGCTCGTCGGCGGCCTTGTTCGTAAATGTGATTGCAAGTATTCTCCACGGCTCTACCGGCTCAAAGGCGGCTATTGCCCTTGCCTCGTCTCCGCCGCGGCGCATGATCTCAACATCCTCCTCGCAGGCGTTTTCAGGAAGCTCATCGCAGTCTCCCGCTCTGCCGTAACGCATGAGGTTTGCAATCCTGTTTATAAGAACCGTTGTTTTGCCGCTGCCCGCGCCTGCAAGGATAAGCAGCGCACCCTGTGTCGCCATGACAGCCTTTCTCTGCATGGGATTTAGCGCGGCAAAATCATTCTCTATGACTTTTTTTCTCTCTTCAATATATTGTTTTTCAAAAGCAGTATTCATGACGAGATATTGTACCACGAATGTTTCAGTGTTTCAAGGCTCAACCTTGACATGCTCATATCGTTTAGCAGGACGGTAGATCAAGAGCGCGGCAAATATGAAAATAGCCGTTGCGGCAAGACTTATGGGGTAAACGGTCATTATAGTGGCAAATGTTCTGCTCATAGGAAAAACGGCGTATATCCATGTGATGCGTATACCGCACACACCAAGCATTGTCAGGATCGCCGGTACGAGCGATATGCCGTAGCCGCGCATATACGACGACATGAGCTCGTACAAAAGGGAGAATACATACGAGGTATATACTATTTTCAGGCGCGTAAAGCCGATTTCGATGACCTCGGGGTCGTTATTGAACAGACTGATGAGAAATCTGCCCGCAAGGAGCATGGCAAAAATCGTAACGCCGGTTGCGATGACATCTTCGATAATGCAGAGCTTCAATGTCTTGCGGCAGCGGTCGATCTGCGCCGCACCGTAGTTCTGACTTACAAATGTAGTGCACGCCTGACCGAATGAATTCAGAATATAATATGCCACAATTTCGACATTAAACGCCGCGGAGGATGCCGCCATGGTTACCTTGCCGAGACTGTTTATCGCGGACGATATGATAATATTGGAAAGCGAGAATACCGCACTCTGTATACCTGCCGGCAAACCGATTTTAAGTATGCGCAAAAGTATTTTCCAATCTACGCGCAGTAATTTTAGCTCCACACAGATGGAGAGCTCGCTTTTTATAAGCTTTACACCGAGAATAGCAGAGCTCACCGCATTTGCTATAACGGTGGCAACGGCAACGCCGTCTACCGTCATGTCAAGGACGGTTACAAAGAAAATGTTTAGTATAACATTCAGAACGCCGGATATTGCAAGCGCCAAAAGCGGCGTTTTCGTATCTCCCGCGCTTCTGAATATCGCAGACTCAAAGTTATAAAGCAGGATCACCGGCATACCGACAAGATATATCCGCATATATTTCATCGCAAGCGGGAAAACCTCGTCCGGAACATTCAGCATGAGCAGCACAGGCTTTGCCAATGCCTGACCGATCAGCATAACGATAAATCCTCCGACAACGGAGGCGACGATCGATGTATGAACGGCTTTTGAGACCGTTTCCCTGTCTCCTCTGCCGATAGCGTTTGCGATTACGACATTCGCGCCCAGAGCGATGCCGATGAAAAGGTTCAGGACAAGGCCGATGACCGGTCCGTTCGCGCCGACGGCGGCAACCGCCGCGACCTTATCCGTGGAGGCAAAGTTTCCTACTATGGCAACATCGGAGGCATTAAAAAGCTGCCCTAATATTCCCGTTGCCGCGACCGGCAGGGCATAGCGCAGAATTTTATCCCACATAGAGCCGCTGAGCATATTCAGTGCTTTATCTCTCTTGCTTTTTTCCAAATCACAGCACCTCCATTTTAATGTACCAAGCTATTTTAACGCCGCTTTTTAAAAATTCAATACCTGCATTAAGAATTAATAAATTCTTAATAATTAAAAAGCTTACGGTGAGCATATTTGCTCTCCGTAAGCCGTTTTATTTAAGCATTTTGCGCAGCGTTTCTATCGCTCTGCGCTCAAGGCGCGATATCTGAACCTGTGAAACACCGAGCACCTTCGCCGTTTTTTCCTGCGTCATGCCATGAAAATACCGCAGATACAGGGTCTTTCGCTCCTTTTCCGGAAGATTTTCAAGCGCGCAGCGCAGAGCGACATACTCTATCATGCGCTCCTCCTGTGCCCCGTCGGTCAGAACATGCTCAAGAGTAAAGCCGTCCTCGCCAGTCTCGCGCTGAAGGCTCTCGGTCTGACCCGTGGCTGTTTCGGCAAAGGCGATCTCCTCCGCCGTCAGCCCCGTTTCCGAGGCAAGCTCAGATATGTGCCCCTCCCTGCCGAGCCGCTGCTCGAGCCCGCTGCGGGCTGCTTTTATGCGCTGGGCCTGCTCTTTTATGCTGCGGCTGACCTTAACTGCACCGTCATCGCGCAGAAACCGGCGTATCTCGCCCGATATTTTCGGCACGGCATAGGTTGAAAACTGCGTTCCGAAGCTCATATCAAAGCCCTCTATCGCCTTTAAAAAGCCGAGGCAGCCGAGCTGATACAGGTCGTCCGGCTCCGTTCCCCTGCCGAAAAAGCGGCGCGCAACGCTCCAGATAAGCCCCGAGTTTTCCTCAACGAGCCGCTGTGCCGCTTCCCTGTCGCCCGACTTTGCAAGGCGCAGGTCGTTTAACATACAGTCGGTCATCTCATGCTTCTGCGCTGGCGGATCGTGCGGAGCATGGTGACGGTTGTGCCCTTACCGGCAGTGCTCTTTACGGTCAGCTTGTCCATAAAGCTTTCCATGATGGTAAAGCCCATTCCGCTGCGCTCCTCGCCGCCGGTGGTGTACATTGGCTGCATCGCCTGCTGAAGATCGTCTATGCCGCGCCCCTTGTCCCGAATGGTTATCTCAAGCTTCTCACCGTCTATTATCCTGAGGCGCATGGTTATCTTTCCGATGCTGTCGGGATAGGCGTGGACTATGCAGTTAGTCACCGCCTCGCTTACCGAGGTTTTTATATCGCCGAGCTCATCGAGGGTGGGGTCGAGCTGCGCCGCAAAGCCTGCTGCTGCCGCCCTTGCAAAGCTCTCGTTCGCGCTGCAGCTCGGGAACTCAAGCTTTATGTAGTTTGAAACTTTCATGTTGTTACCTCCCTTTTTGCCGCTATGGGTATCATCCGGTCTATTCCGGAAGCATCGAGCACCTTCAGCGGCTGCGGCTGCGGGTTTTCGATGTACATTCTGCCGCCGGAATCGCGCATTTTCTTATAGGTGCGGACGATAACGGCTATGCCGGAGGAGTCCATAAATGTGAGCTTTGTCATATCGAGGATAAGGTCGCGCGGCAGCTTGCTGTCAATGGCGTCGGATATGGCGGTGACCGTCGTTTTCGCACCGTGGTGATCGAGCTCACCGGCGAGCATCACGGTCAGTCTGCCATCGGAATACTCCGACCAAATGTTCATTTTCTTCACTCCAATGCAATGTAAATAAAAAAACTGATCCCGTGCTTAATGCACAGGATCAGTTTAAATGCTGATATATGCGGATTTTGTAAAAGCCGGTCGGACCTATCCGAGATTTTTCAGACTCTCTTCAAGATTTTCTATAAGCGCCTCGAGCTTTGCCTTTTTCTCACGCTCGACATTGACGACCTTTTCGGGCGCGCGGGAGACGAAATTCTCGTTCGCAAGCTTTGCTATCTGCCCGTCGAGCTGCTTTTTGGCGTTTGCAAGCTCCTTTTCCATTCGCGCGCGTTCCTTTTCGAGGTCAACGAGCTCCGCCATGGGCATGAACATTCTCGCATTGTCCGTTATGACCGAAACCATACCGTCGGTAGTCTCCGGAAGCTCCGCGCGGACCTCGACAGCCGAGGCATACGCCAGCTTGCAGATAAACTTTTCGCCATCGGCAAACGCCTTTGCCTTGTCGGTGACTATGATAAGATGGCTCTTTCTGGACGGAGGCACATTCATCTCGGCTCTGCGGGCGCGGACTGCCTTGATAGCATCCATGACCATGCCGAAGTTTACCTCATCCTCGGGGAAATCAAGCCCGGCGCTGTACTCGGGATAGGACTGCACCATGAGCGCATTGCCCTCGTGCGGGAGCGCCTGCCATATTTCCTCGGTTATAAACGGCATGAACGGGTGCAGGAGCTTGAGTATCTCAACGAGAACATACAGCAGAACGCGCTGAGCGCTCTCCTTGCCGGCTTCATCGTCGCCGTTAAGACGGGGCTTGGTCAGCTCGATATACCAGTCGCAGTAATCATCCCAGATAAAGTCGTAGATCTTGCCGGCGGCAACACCGAGCTCAAAGCTGTCCATATTATCGCAGACTTCTTTGATAACGCGGTTGAGCTTTGAAAGGATCCACTTGTCCTCGGTCTCGAGCTTTTCGGGGAGGTGATTATCCTCAACGGTGAGGTTCATCATGACAAAGCGGGAGGCGTTCCATATCTTATTGCAGAAATTGCGCATTGCCTCGCACTTTTCAACATAAAAGCGCATGTCATTGCCGGGGCTGTTGCCGGTTATGAGATTAAATCTCAGTGCGTCGGCGCCGTACTTTTCCGCCATCTCCAACGGGTCGATGCCGTTGCCGAGGCTCTTGGACATTTTTCTGCCCTGACTGTCGCGTACAAGTCCGTGTATGAAAACGGTGTGGAACGGCTCCTTTTTCATCTGCTCCATGCCGGAGAATATCATTCTTGCGACCCAGAAGAAGATGATGTCATAGCCGGTGACCATGACGGAGGTCGGGTACCAGTAGTCAAGCTCCGGTGTCTTATCGGGCCAGCCCATCGTGGAGAAGGGCCACAGCGCCGAGGAGAACCATGTGTCGAGAACATCCTCTTCCTGATGGATGCTCTTGCTGCCGCAATGTGCGCACTCGCAGGGATCGGTGCGCGAAACGGTCATTTTGCCGCAGTCGTCGCAGTACCACGCCGGAATGCGGTGGCCCCACCAGAGCTGGCGGGAAATGCACCAGTCATGCACATTCTCCATCCAGTTCATATAAGTCTTTGTAAATCTCTCGGGAACGAACTTTATCCTGCCGTCCTTGACGACCTCGATAGCCGCTTCCGCAAGAGGCTTCATTTTTACAAACCACTGGGGGCTCGTGAGCGGCTCGACCACTGTGCCGCAGCGGTAGCAGCAGCCGACATTGTGGTTATACGGCTCGACCTTCACGAGATAGCCCTGCTCCTCGAGGTCGGCGACGATAGCCTTGCGCGCCTCATAGCGGTCCATGCCGTTATACTTGCCGCCGTTTATTATCTTTGCATCCTCGTCGATGCAGAGTATCTGCTCAAGGTTATGTCTCAGTCCGACCTCATAGTCATTGGGGTCGTGGCACGGAGTCATTTTAACGGCGCCAGTGCCGAAGCCGAGCTCGACATACTCATCGGCAACGATGGGCAGCTTTCTGCCCACCAGCGGCAGAATGGCGTTTTTGCCAACAAGGTGCTTATAACGCTCATCATCCGGATGCACCGCAACGCCGGAGTCGCCGAGCATGGTCTCCGGACGGGTGGTCGCAATGATAAACTCCTCGTCGGAGTCCTCGATGGGGTATCTGATATGCCAGAACGAGCCGGGCATATCCTTGTATTCGACCTCAGCGTCGGAAAGCGCGGTGCGGCATTTCGGACACCAGTTTATTATCCTGCTGCCTTTGTAGATAAGCCCCTTTTCATATAGCTCGCAGAAGGTCTCACGAACACTCTTTGCGCGCTGATCGTCCATGGTAAAGGCACTTCTGTCCCAATCGCAGGATGCACCGAGCACCTTCTGCTGCTCAACGATACGGTCGCCGTATTTATTCTTCCAGTCCCAAACGCGGTCTAGGAATTTCTCGCGTCCGAGGTCATATCTCGTGAGGCCTTCCTTTTTGCGCAGCTCCTCTTCGACCTTTATCTGCGTTGCGATGCCCGCATGGTCGGTGCCGGGCAGCCAAAGCGCGGCATAGCCCTGCATACGCTTGTATCTTGTGAGAATATCCTGAAGAGTCGAGTCAAGCGCATGACCCATGTGCAGCTGACCGGTAACATTGGGAGGCGGCATGACTATGGAAAACGGCTTCTTATCGGGGTCTATAACTCCCTTAAAGCAGCCCTGCGACTGCCACATATCATATATTCTTTTTTCCACCGTACCGGGGTCATACACCTTCGGTAATTCTTTCATTTTTACTCCTCCTGTAGCTTATTGCAATAAAAAAACTGCGCCCCGATATTGCTCAGGACGCAGATATTACGCGGTACCACCTGAGTTCCATGCCGAAAGGCATGACACTCTGTGCTCTGTAACGGGAGCGCCCGTCCGCACCTACAGAAATTCAGTGCGGCTGCTCCGGACCGACCTTCGGCGGCGCGGCTTGGAAACTTTCACCTGCCGTTTCCTCTCTGAAAAGCCCGCTTGACCTACTCCTGTCCTTCAACGCCTTTAGCTTTGCTTATTATATGCACATTCTATAAATAAAGTCAAGTGCGGATCATTCGCCGCGCTCGCTGCCCCAGAAAAACAGTGCAACGGTTCCGGGTCCGGTGTGGCTGCCGATGGTAGTTCCGACATAGTTTATCTCTACCTTGCCGTTGAGCTTGGGGAAGCGCTCTTCAACGAGAGCCGCGACTTCCTTTGCGTCCTCAATGCAGCCGGACTGTGAGATATAGCACTTGCCGGAGTAATCAAGACCGTCGTTTGCGCACTGCTCCATGCGGTCAACGATGGTCTTAATGACCTTTTTCTTAGTACGGATCTTCTCTCTGGGGATGAGTCTGCCGAGGTTATCCATGTTAAGCAGCGGGCAGATGCTCAGAACAGTGCCGACAAAGCCGGCTGCCTTGGAAATCCTGCCGCCCTTGACATAGAAGCTGAGGTCTGTGGAGAAGAACCAATGGTGCAGATGGAGCTTATTTTCCTCGAGCCATTCGCGCGCTTCGTCAACGCTCAGCCCCTCGTCGCGCTTATCGGCAAGTGCGTCCATGAGAAGTCCGTAGCCGGAGGATGCGCCGAGAGAATCGACTATGTAGATCTTGCGCTCGGGGTATTCCTCGGCGAGGATCTCGGCGGCGTTGCGGGCGGAGTTGATCGTGCCGGAAATGCCGCTGGAAAGGGTGACATGGAGAATGTCCTTGCCCTGCTTGAGGTAAGGCGTGAAGAAATCAATATACTCGGCGACATTGACCTGGCTGGTCATGGTGTCGGCGCCTTCAGCCATTTTCTTATAAAACTCCTCGAACGGCATGCTCTGACCAAGGTCGTCCATGTAATTCTCGCCGTTGAGAGAATAGTGGAAGCAAACATATTTAATGTCACGAGCCTCAAAATGCTCCTTTGTGAGGTCTGCGGTCGAGCAGCAGCTAATTATATAGTCAAACATAGTTTCCTCCTGCAAAAAATTTGATCGTATCCGCGTCAAAATTGATAATTAATTATATACGGATGCGATCAAAAATGCAACAAAATTTTCAACTAAGCTCAGCCGAACATGAGCATGAGCTCTTCGCAGCTGGTGACGCCGACCTCTTTGCTTATCTGCTTGCCGTCTTTGAATGCGATGAGCGTGGGTATGCTCATAACTCCAAAGCGCTGAGCGATAGCGGGGTTATCATCGACATCGAGCTTGCAGACCTTTACCCTGCCCTCCATCTGCTTGTCAAACTCCTCGAGTATGGGTGCCTGCATACGACAGGGTCCGCACCATGTCGCCCAGAAATCGACCAGGACGAGACCGGAGGATGTGATGGAATCGAAATTGTCCTTTGTAAGATGCATAACTGACATTTTTATATCTCCTTTTCGATGTTATTTATATATTCACAGGCTGCGAGCGCGGCGGTATTTCCGTCGCCTACAGCCTTTGCTATCTGGTACGGTGCTCCGGTGCAGTCACCGGCGGCAAAAATGCCCTTGATGTTAGTTTTACCGCTTGAGTCGGTTTTTATGATCCCGCGCTCGCTGTCAATGCCCGAAACAAGGCTGCCGGGAGAGAGCGTATCCTTTAAAATAAAGATGCAGTCGGTTTTATACTCCCTGCCGTCGGCAACAAGCGTGTCGGCTTTCATGCCGCCCTTAATGTCGAATTTTTCTTTGCCCGAAAACTCTATGACCTCGCAGCCTATGCCGCGCAGAAAGCTCTTGTCGTGCTCGGCCTCCGCGCTGTCACCTATAACGGCGACCGTTTTGCCGCGGTACAGCATACCGTCGCAGGTGGCGCAATAGCTTACTCCCCTGCCGACAAACTGAGTTTCACCGCTGCATATGGGATTTCGGCTTATGCCGGCGGCGATTATAACAGCCGACGCCTCGTAGAAGTCGTTTCCGACCGCAACGCCTACGGTCTTGCCTATCGGCATAACGCTGAGCGCCCTGCCGGATATTATCTCCGCGCCGCTTTGCTCAAGCTGTGAACGCATTGCGAGCAGGATATCCTTTCCGCTGCCGGATATACCGGGGTAGTTTGTGACGCTCTCTGCAAGATACAGCTTGCTGGTCTCAGGCGGATTTGCGATAACGCCGACGCTCTTGCCGCGGTTGCTCGCCGTAAGCGCAGCGGATATGCCCGCAGGTCCCGCGCCGATTATGAGAATGTCAAACTTATTGTCCATTTTTATCACCTGAGCTTATTTTAGCACAGTCTGTGCAGTATCTCAACCGCATATGCAACAGTAGTGCGCATTTTTAACTTTAATATTGTAATTGCGGCAAATATCGTTTATAATTTTACTATCCGATCGTATAGGAGTAAGAACATGGAAGAGATAAGCAAGAATTTTATCGAGAATTTTATTGACGAGGACATCGCCGAAGGCGGACGCTTCGCCAGAATGAAGGTACACACCAGATTTCCGCCCGAGCCGAACGGCTATCTGCATATAGGTCACTGCAAGGCGCTTATTATTGACTTTGGTACCGCTGAAAAGTACGGCGGCATCTGCAATCTGCGCATGGACGACACCAATCCCGCCAAGGAGGACACCGAGTATGTCGATGCCATCCAGGAGGACATTCACTGGCTGGGCTTTGACTGGGGCGACCGTTTCTTCTACGGCTCGGATTATTTTGAAAAGACTTACGAGTTTGCAATAGAGCTCATCAAAAAGGGGCTTGCCTATGTCTGCGAGCTGACTCCCGAGCAGTTTAAGGAGTACCGCGGCGACACCTCCAAGCCTGCCATTAGCCCTTACAGGGACAGACCCATTGAGGAAAACCTCGACTTATTCGAGCGCATGAAAAACGGCGAGTTCCCCGAGGGCAAATACACTCTGCGTGCTAAGATTGACCTTGCCTCCGGCAACTTCAATATGCGCGACCCCGTGCTCTACCGCATCCGCTATATCGAGCACCACCGTCAGGGTACAAAGTGGTGCATCTACCCCATGTATGACTTTGCCCATCCCATTCAGGACGCTCTCGAGGGCATAACCCATTCGCTGTGCTCGCTGGAATACGAAGACCACCGTCCGCTTTATGACTGGGTGATAAACAATGTCTCCGTTCCCTCAAAGCCCAGACAGATTGAGTTTGCCCGCCTCGGCATCAACTACACCGTGCTCAGCAAGCGCAAGCTCAGAAGGCTTGTTGAGGAGGGCAGAGTTTCCGGCTGGGATGATCCTCGCATGCCGACGCTGTGCGGTCTGCGCCGCCGCGGATACACGCCCGCATCCATCCGCAATTTCTGCGAGAGGATAGGCGTTGCAAAGGTTCCGAGCACCGTTGAGTTCCCGTTCCTCGAGCACTGCCTGCGCGAGGATCTCAACGAGCACGCTCAGCGTGCAATGGCGGTACTGCGGCCGATAAAGCTCACCATCACCAACTACCCCGAGGGTCAGAGCGAGGAGCTTGATGTTGAAAACAACCCCAACGATCCCAACGCCGGTGTGCGTAAGGTAACATTCTCGCGCGATCTTTGGATTGAGGCCGACGATTTCCTCGAAACTCCCGTGCCGAAGTACAAAAGACTCTACCCCTCCGGCCCAGAGTGCCGCCTGAAGGGTGCATATCTCATCACCTGCACCGGATGCGTCAAGGACGAAAACGGCAATATCGTTGAGGTGCTTGCCACCTACGATCCCGACAGCCGCGGAGGTGATCCCGCCGACGGGCGCAAGGTCAAGGGCGCTACGATACACTGGGTCGATGCAAATAATTGCGCCGACGCCGAAGTGAGACTTTACAGCAATCTCTTCTCCGACGCAGATCCCGATGCAGCCGACAAGGACTATCTCAGTTGCTTAAATCCCGAGTCTCTTGAGGTGCTCACCGGCTGTAAGCTTGAGAAAATGCTCGAGAGCGCAGTCGCTCCGGCACAGTTCCAGTTCCTGCGCATGGGCTATTTCTGCGTTGACAGCAAGGACTCGACTCCCGATCATCTTGTATTCAATCGCGCAGTTGCGCTTAAAGACAGCTTCAAAAAGTGATATTGCGTTAAAAAGGAGGACTATATGAGCTACAAGGCAGCAGTTATTACAGTCAGCGACAGATGCAGCAAGGGCGAGAGAACGGACAAAAGCGGTCCCGCCGTAACGCAGATGCTCAGCGATGCCGGATTCAATGTTGTTTACAGAGGACTTGTCCCCGATGAACGGCACGAGATCTCTGCCGAGTTCATTAAATGCGCCTATGAGCTTGGCGCAGACCTCATCATATCAACGGGCGGCACGGGCTTTGGCAAGCGCGATATTACGCCCGAGGCGACCCGCGATGTTATATCAAGGGAGATACCCGCAATACCGCAGGCGATGCTGCATTACAGCCTTGAGATAACCCCGCGCGCAATGCTCTCCAGAGGCGTTGCCGGCATACGCGGCAAAAGCCTTATTATAAATCTCCCCGGCAACGAGTCCGGTGCGCGGCAGAACCTTGAGTCGATAATCGGGGTTCTTGAGCACGCTTTGCAGATGATAGCCGCAGGCGAGGATTAAGCGGATATTAAAATCACGCAGTCAGCCGACTGCGTGATTTTTTGTTATCTTAATGTTTAAAAGCACTATCGCGGCAAGAACGAGCACTATTCCGACGGTGCTCATAACGGTGAGCGCTTCATTATATATAACTACGCCGACTATAGTTGCAACGACCGGCTCAACGGACGCCATAATGGATGCCTTGCCGTTTTCGAGTCCCTCAAGTCCGTGGGTATACAGCAGATACGGGAAAAAGCAGGTCACAAGCCCCGTAGCAAACGCGAATGCGAAATTGCCGCCGCTTGAGGTTATCGTTGTGAGGTATTCCGTTCCGCCGATCACGGTAGCGCCTATGGCTGCCAGCAGACATGAGTAGAAGTTTATGGTCAGGCTCGAATAGCCGCGATTGAGCGCAAAGCGGCTGAAAATGCTGTACAGAGCATAGCAAACTCCGGCGGCAAGCCCGAGTCCTATGCCTATGGGCGTTATGCGGGTCTCCCCGCTCCCTATGCCCGACACAAGGCAGCAGCCCAGAAACGCTATGACCATGGCGGCAAGCTTTTGCCCAGTCAGCTTTTCCTTAAACAGCAGCGCCGAAAACAGTATCACAAAGCACGGCGCCGTGTAAAGCAATATTGCCGCGGCGGATAGGCTCATGTGATCCATCGCCTTAAAATAGCAAACGCCGAAGACAAGCAGCGACAGAATGCCGCTTCCGAGGAACATCCAAATATCGCGCAGCTTAATTCTAAACGCAGCGGGCTCTTTTATCGCAACGGCGATACCGAACAGCCCCGCCGCAAAAATACACCTGACCGCTATGCAGCCGACCGCGGAAATGCCCATGGTATCAAGCGTTCTGCGGAAAAACCCCATGAAGCCCCATAGCGTGCCGGCGGCAATTACATATGCGACATATTTATTTTTCATAACACGAGCCTCCCGCACATTGCTGCTAAAGATACTGCAATATTGTAATTACTCGCGCCATAATAGTCAACACCCCCATTAAGCAATTGACAAAAAAATATTGCTTGTGTTATGATGACATCTATACGCGGGTATGATGGAATTGGCAGACATGCGAGATTTAGGTTCTCGTGCTTATGGCGTGCAGGTTCGACCCCTGTTACCCGCACCACGGTGCACGGCGATTTCTAACCGCCGTGCGCTTTTTAATATGTAGAAAATACCGCAAAGCTGTGTTATGATGGTTAAACAAATCAAACGGCAGCACAATTGCGCCTACTTATCGTTTTCAGGAGTTACTATGGCAAATTTTATTGAGATAAACAGCTTTGACGCGCCGGAGCTGGATGTTTACGCAAGGCTTACGGAAAACCAGCTTTTATGCAGGATGCATCCGGAAAACGCCATGTTCATAGCCGAAAGCCCGCTCGTTATCGAGCGCGCGCTTGACGCGGGATGCACTCCCCTGTCGTTTCTTATGGAGACAAAGCACGCAGAGGGCAAGGCAAAGGAGCTTCTCGCGCGCTGTCCGGACAATATCAATGTATATACGGCGCCGCTTGAGGTTCTAACGGAGCTCACCGGCTTTCACCTTACGCGCGGCATGCTGTGCGCAATGCTCAGGCCCAAGCTGCCGGAGGTTTCAGAGATATGCAAGGGTGCAAGCCGCATAGCTGTGCTCGAAAATGTCATGAATCCCACCAACATCGGCGCGATATTCCGATCGGCGGCGGCACTCGGCATAGACGCGCTGCTGCTAACCTCGCAGGGCAGCGACCCGCTTTACCGCAGGGCGGTGCGAGTAAGCATGGGAACGGTGTTTCAAGTGCCGTGGACTTATCTTGACGATAATATGCCGTGGTCGGAGCAGCTGCACTCCCTCGGCTTCAAAACTGCGGCAATGGCGCTCACGGGCAAGTCGCTGCCGATATATGATGCGCTCCCCGCCGCCGAGGAAAAGCTCGCTATCGTTCTCGGCACCGAGGGCGACGGACTTGCACGCGAGACAATAGAGAGCTGTGATTACACACTGCGCATTCCCATGTCGCACGGAGTGGACTCGCTCAATGTTGCGGCAGCAAGCGCGGTGGCATTTTATCAGCTCGGCGTTCTGCACAAATTAAATTCCGACCCTGCATTCAACGCTGCAAGGTCGGACAGTAAGGCTTAATATTCATACTCCGCTGAGCCTTCGTCAGGCGGCATTCGTGAGCTTGTTTACAAACAGGGTGAACGAGCAGGCTGCTGCAACCGAGAGAACTCCGAAAACTTCTTCGGACGCGGTGAAGGTCGCCATGCAATAGCTGAAAACAACGGCGGCTACGAGGCTCAGAACAACTGCGAGTGCATAAACGGTAGACTTTTTCATAACTATTCCTCCGATATAATTTTTAATTATTATTTGGGAAGATCTCAATTATATTCGGGCCCTGAATAGTGCTTGATTTCTTACTGTCTGTATTGTAGAATAAGTTTCAAGAAAAGTAAAGCTGTTGATCGTTAAGGTGGTTTTAAGTTTAACTTAAAGGAGGCAAACATGGAAACATCCCGCTGCAAGGCGTATATCGCAGCTGCGGAAACGGGCAGTTTTTCAAAGGCGGCGGAGCTTTTGAGCTACACGCCGTCAGGCGTGAGCCAGCTGGTCAGCGCCCTTGAAGCCGATCTCGGCTTTGCTCTGCTCAGGCGCACGAACAAAGGCGTTACCGCGACTCCCGAGGGCGAGCTTCTCCTGCCGGTCATGCGCGAGTTTTTAAATCAGGAGGAGCGGATATATCAGTTTGCCGCCGACGCGCGAGGACTTCTGATAGGCAGTGTTACCATTGCCTCTTATTCAAGCATAGCCACTCACTGGCTGCCAAAGGTGATCGGCAGCTTTCAAAGCGCATACCCGCAGATAAAAATAACGCTGATGGAAGGCGTTCGCCAAGAGGTAAATAAATGGCTGGACGATAAAATTGCCGACATTGCTTTTACGAGCTTTCGCGAGCCGTTTCCGTATGACTGGATACCGATTGCTGAGGATCCCATGATCGCGGTGCTGCCGAAAGAGCATCCTCATGCAGCCGACAGCACATACTCCATTGAGTTGTGCCGGAATGAGGATCTCATCCTCCCCGGCTTCGGACACGACGACGATGTTATTGCCCTGTTTGATGAGTTCGGCATCGAGCCGAATGTATCATTCTCCACCGTTGAGAGCTTTTCGGCGCTGCAAATGGTCGAGCAGGGACTTGGCATGAGTATAATGAACGAGCTCATAACCCGCAATTGGCAATGCGATGTCGTAAAGCTGCCTATAGCGCCTGCTCGCAGCATAACGCTCGGGATCGCCGTTCCGTCTCTCAAAAACGCCCCCCCCGCCGTAAAGCGATTTGTGAAATATGCGGAGGATATAATAGAATAAGAAAGGTTTTGTTAAAATTGTTTCCCAGGTTAAAGGCAAAGAATTGCCTCAGCATATGCATCGGCAGCGCCATACTCGCTTTCGGACTGTACAATGTGCACTCGATATCGGGAGTTACCGAGGGCGGAGTTCTCGGGCTGACGCTCCTTCTTGAGCACTGGTTCGGCATTTCTCCTTCGGTGAGCGGGCTCATACTAAACGGCGTTTGCTATCTGCTCGGCTTTAAACTGCTCGGCAAGGAGTTTATCGCCTATTCCGTTATCGCCGGCGGCGGGTTTTCGCTTTTCTACGCGATATTCGAAAAGTTCCCGCCGGTGTACCCTCAGATAGCGGATATGCCGCTGCTTGCCGCGATAGTCGGCTCGCTGTTTGTAGGCATCGGTGTCGGACTGTGCGTGAGGGCAAATTCCGCGCCTACGGGCGATGATTCACTTGCGTTGAGCCTGTCGCATCTATTCAAGATTGGCATACAGTGGGTATACCTTGTCAGCGATCTCGTGGTTTTGCTGCTGTCGCTGACCTACATACCGCTCGGCAAGATAGCCTATTCCCTGCTCACCGTTGTTCTTTCCGGTCAGCTTATCGGGCTGATACAGAAAGCCGGTGCAAAGAAGCAGTCGCACTAGCGGTTATACAATATATGTATACGGATAACGCATTGCATTTGGCAGTGCGTTATTTTTTGCTTCCGGCATAAGACGCAGGTCTAATATAGGGCGGCTTTTGTCCTTCTTGCCGGCAGGTGCTTTTATTAAAAAGAAGCTCCGTATCAAACGATACGGAGTTTCTTTGCGTTTAAGAGTTTTTCATCATCGGGACTATGGCTCACAAAAACGAGCGTTTTGCCCTTGGTATGGCGGTCGATATAGTCGATAACGAGCATTTTTGTGTCGTTATCAAGTCCTGTGAACGGTTCGTCAAAATATATTATCTCCGACTCGCCGAGCACCGCGCGCACTATCGCAACGCGGCGGCGCATACCGCCGGAGATCTGCATCACCGGTTTATCCGTGTGCCCTTTCAGTCCGACCTGTTCAAGATGCTCAAGAACGGTTTGCCTGCTTATCCCGTGGGCGGAGGTCATTTTAACGCAGTTAACGGGGGTAAATTCGTCCGGAAACCTGTCCTCCTGAAAGACGGCGGCCTGCTTTGCGGGTCTGCCTATCACCTCTCCGGAATCTGGCTCTTCCAGCCCCATCATTATGCGGAGCAGCGTTGTTTTTCCGCCGCCGGACGGAGCGGTTATGACAGTACGGCTCCCCTTCGGGATAACAAGACTGACATCCTTTAAAACGGCATTGCCGCCATACGCCTTGCATATGTTTTTAAGCTCCATCAGCCACGCTCCAATCTGCGGTAGAATGTGCGCAGGGCAAGCATAAACAGCTTTTCAAACACGACGCTCACTACAACTATTATTACCGTCCAGCACAGCAGGTCGTCGGTGTCGAGATATATCTTGGCATAGTACAGCTGCTTTCCTATCGAGCCGTCCGGTGTCCCGATTACCTCTGCCGCAACGCCGGCCTTCCACGACATTCCCAGAGCCGTAGTGCACGCCGACAGAATAAAGGGCTTGAGCTGCGGCATATGGATGTACAGCACTCTTTTTACAAAAGGCATTCGGAAAACCGATGCGACCTCGAGCATTTTTCTGTCCTCGTTTTTTATGCCCTCAAGCATATTGCCGTAAACGACCGGCAAGACAATGAGAAACGATATGAAAACCGAGAGATTTTGCGCGGAGAGCCAGATAAGGCATATCACCACGAACGACGCTACCGGCACGGTCTTTACGGTTATCATAAACGGCCAGAGCGCCGTTTCCACCCATGGGAACCGCCCTGCGAGCGATGCAAGCAATATGCCTGCTGCGAGCGCTATCAGAAAACCTCCGGCAATGTGGTAGAAGCTGAACCATATGGATGATGCAAAGCCCTGCACCTGCCATATGGTCGTGAGCCTGACTGCCACATCTATGGGCGATACGAGCAGTATGCTTTGACCAACTGCCATTGCTGCGATCTGCCACAGCAGCAGCGCGAACAAAACGGCAGCCGCTTTACCTGCCCATCTCTTATTTTTCGGCATAATAGAGACCGTCGTCGGGCAGCTTGCCGCCGACAGACTGCGGGTTCATATCATAAAGCGCGGAAAGGTAGCCGCCGAGGCACTCCTTGAGCTCATCACCGGTGAGACAGCAGATATTGCAGTAAGGCAGTGCCTTCTGAGCAATGGGAGCCTTGACGATCTCATAGCCGCCTATGAGCTGAGCCGCCTGCTCGGTGTTCTCGTTTACATACTTAACGGAGGCTACATACTCCTCCATGAATTTTTTGAGCTGCTGCGGATATTTCTCGGCAAACTCTGTGCGGACGACCAGAACGCCGGTAGCCATTGACGCACCGTCGTTTGCAGCCTGCCACTGCTCATTGAGGTTTATGGCTATGCGCAGGTCGTTTACCTTTGTCTGAGCCGCGGTAACGAACGGCTGGGGCAGCATAGCTATTGCGTTTGCATCGTTGCTGATGTAGGACAGCGCCTCGGTGGTATCGGCGCACCACTGGATCTCGGGCGCTTTATCGCCATCGAGCCCGTTTGCCTTGAGCAGGTACCTCAGCGCAAACTCGGGAGTTGCACCCTCACCGGTGGCATAGAGCTTCTTTCCGGCAAGGTCGGCAAAGCTGTTTATGCTCTCTCCGCGCTCAACGATGTACAGAACGCCGGTTGCGTTGACAGCAAGCACCTTTATGCCGCCGTCGGTGTTATTGTATATGACGGATGCAAGGTTTGCGGGGACCGCCGCGATGTCGATCTCGCCCTTGGTGAGCGCTGGGGCAAATGCCGTTGCCTCAGTCTGGAGCGAAAATTCATACTTGTTTGCGGTGTTGCCGTTATCGCTGTCGTCCATGAGCTTTACCATGCCCATGGCGGTAGGTCCGGTCATGGCACCTACGCGGATGGTCGTGGGCTCTTCGCTGACGGCAGGAGTTTCGACCGCTTCGGGATCGGTGTTCGTGCAGCCGGCGAACAGGCATACGAGCATCAAAGCCGCGAGTACTAAGGATATTACTTTTTTCATACTTTCACCTCATATATTTTTTGAGCCTTTCGGCATCGGTTATACAAATGGTTTTACCGCTTTTTTCGACGGCTCCGCTTTGAGTGAGCGCATCAAACGCGCGGTAAAGGGACGCTCTCGAAATGTTAAGCGCTCCGGCAAGCTTGTTTATCTGCATCGGCAGCTCGCACGGTCTCCCCTGCGGCACATTGTCAAACAAAAAGCTGCTCAGGCGCTGCTCCGCGGTGCCGGCAGTGAGGAAATACATCTTTTTATTGAGAAACAGAATCCTGCCGGACAGGTATTTTATATAGTTTTCCGCAATGCGCGGCTCGCGGCGGATCATGCGCTGCATGAGCACCTGAGTCATGAACACTATGCGGCTTTCCGTAAGCGCCGTGATGTCGGTCGCGTACTCGGTCTCATCGTTAAACAGCGCAGCAGCTCCGAAAAGCGAGCCCTGTGTGAGCGTGCTCATAAGCATGGCATGTCCGTCGGCGTTATTTTTCGTTACACGCAGTTGGCCGGAAAGGACTATGCCGAGGCTGCGTGAAAAGTCTCTCGTTCCGTAAACAAGCTCACCTTTTTCAAAGGTTTTCACCTTGCAGTAGGGCGACGCGACAATTCTGAGCAGCGTGCTGTCAGGCACCATATTGAACAGACTTGTTTTGAGCAGCAGCTCTATCTCATTTTCCCGAAGCTTCATATGCCCACCCGTTTTTTGTCTCAAACGAGACATTTATGGTTTTGATTATATATAAAATTTCCATAAAGTCAAGCCATATTGAGTTGTGAAAAATGAAATTATTTTTCCCTGAATATGTTAGTCAAATATCAAGCATATAAAACTTTGTTGAAACTGCAATAAAAACCGTGATTTTCATCATCATTTTCACCAATTGTTCCGTTTTTTCTCTGAACAAGAGGGCAAAAACAGTACATTTTCTCTCGCTTTTGGTTTGCTTGCCCGAACCACTCCGGAAGCGGCTCGTATTAACAATTAAATAACTAATCTTTACACGAAAATAATTTTTCACTATAATTGACTTATGCAAAGCACTAAAGTGAAGAAACAAGAATGTATAGAAAGGATGATACACATTGGTAAAGGTAGATTTCGGTTTTATCGATGGCGTTCTGCAAAAGCACGACTGCGATAAAACACACGCCATAGCGATCATGCAGGATGTGCAGAATGAGTACAAATTCCTGCCGAAGAATGCGCTGAAGTATATTGCCGCAAAGATCGGCATGAGCGAAGCCGAGCTGTACGGCGTTGCGACCTTTTACGAAAACTTTTCCATGAACGAAAAGGGCAAGTATATTATAAAGGTCTGCAACGGCACTGCCTGCCATGTCCGTAAGTCTGATGATGTGCAGGAGGCGCTGTATGCCGCAACGGGCATAAAGCCCGAGGATCATATGTCCGCCGACGGGCTTTTCACCATTGAGCGCGTTTCGTGCCTCGGTGCCTGCGGTCTTGCACCCGTGTGCACCGTCAACGATGTCGTTCATGCTTCCATGACCGCCGAGAAAGCACACGCACTTATCGCAGAGTTAAGGGAGGCTGAAAAATCATGAAAATTGAAAGCAGACAGCAGCTTATCCAGTGCCGTGAGGATTTCAAGAAAGCCCTCGCCTGCCAGTATAAACAGGTAGTTATCTGCGGCGGCTCCGGCTGCGTTGCCGGCGGCTCGCTGCATGTTTACGACCGGATGAAGGAGCTCATGGAGGCAAACGGGCTTCGCGTTGATGTCGTTTTGCAGCATGAAACTCACGATGAATCCGTTGGTCTCAAGCACAGCGGATGCCACGGCTTCTGCCAGATGGGACCGCTCATGCGCATTGAGCCCATGGGACTTCTCTATATTAAGGTAAAGGTCGAGGACTGCGAAGAGATAATCGAGAAAACCATTCTCAACGACGAGGTCATCGACAGGCTCGTATATCACGAGGACGGCAACTCCTATGTGCGCCAGGAGGATATTCCCTTCTATAAGCAGCAGACCCGCGTTGCACTTGAGCACTGCGGTCACATAAACGCTGAAAGCGTTGAGGAATACATAGCCGTAGGCGGTTACTCCGCGCTTGAAAAGGCTCTGTTTGATATGACTCCAGAAGAGATCATCGCCGAGGTGTCCGACTCCGGTCTGCGCGGCAGAGGCGGCGCGGGCTTCCCCACGGGCAAAAAGTGGGCTCAGGTGGCGGCACACAAGGAAGCTCCCGTCAAGTACATTGTCTGTAACGGCGACGAGGGCGACCCCGGCGCGTTCATGGACCGCTCCATAATGGAGGGCGATCCCCACCGCATGATAGAGGGTATGATAATCGCCGGTGTAGCCACCGGTGCGGAAGAGGGCTACATATATGTCCGCGCCGAGTATCCTCTGGCGGTCGAGCGCCTTAAAATGGCGATAGCCGACGACGAGGCTCACGGTATACTCGGTGAGAACATCCTCGGCTCCGGCAAAAATTTCAGACTCCATATCAACCGCGGTGCCGGCGCATTCGTCTGCGGCGAGGGATCGGCGCTTACCGCCTCCATCGAGGGTGAGCGCGGTATGCCGAGGACTAAGCCTCCCCGCAGCGTCGATCAGGGTCTGTTCGACGCGCCCACCTCGCTTAACAATGTTGAGACCTTTGCGAATGTCCCGCCCATCATCGAGCGCGGCGCGAAGTGGTATCGCAGCTTCGGTACGGAAACCAGCTCCGGCACAAAGGCATTCGCCCTCACCGGCAACATCAAGCACACCGGTCTTATCGAGGTCCCGATGGGCACGACCCTGCGCGAGATCGTTTTCAATATAGGCGGCGGCGTTAAAACCGGCAAATTCAAAGCCGTTCAGATTGGCGGTCCCTCCGGCGGCTGCCTCACCGAGGAGCACCTTGACCTCCCGCTCGACTTTGAGTCTACAAAGAGAATAGGCGCGATCATCGGCTCCGGCGGTCTTGTCGTTATGGGCGACGATACCTGCATGGTCGAAATAGCCCGCTTCTTCATGAACTTCACCAAAAAGGAGTCATGCGGCAAATGCGCCACCTGCCGCGAGGGTATTCCCAAGATACAGGCGATACTCGAGCGCATAACTCACGGCGCAGGCACAATTGAAGACATTGATATGCTTCAGGAGCTTTCGAGCGTTGTCAAGAGCTGCTCGCTCTGCGGTCTCGGAAAAACGGCTACCAACCCCGTACTCAGCACGCTCAAGTACTTCAAGGACGAATATATCGCACACATTGTTGATAAAAAGTGTCCCGCTGGCGCCTGCCGCAGTCTGTGCACGATGTGGATAGACCCGCTCAAGTGCATCGGCTGCACAAAGTGTGCACGAAACTGCCCCGTTGGCGCAATCACCGGCGAGCTGCGTAAGCCGCACAAGATAGATCCGGATAAGTGCATTAAGTGCCGCGAGTGTAAGCACGGATGCCCGAAGCATGCGATAAAGGAGGTATGATGATATGAAGCACATGATCATTGACGGCATAAGCTGTGAATTTGAAAACGCGAGAAATGTTCTCGAAGTCGCTCAGGCAAATCATATCGACATACCCAATCTGTGCTACTGCGAAAGCCTGTCGATATACGGCGGCTGCCGGCTGTGCGTTGTTGAAAACGAGCGCGGCGGCGTTGAGGCTGCCTGCTCCATGATACCCAAAGACGGCATGGTCATTAAGACCAACACCGCTCGTCTGAGAAAGCACCGCCAGATGATACTCGAGCTGCTGCTGGCAGGTCACAGAGCCGAATGCACCACCTGCGAGAAATCCGGTAAGTGCAAGCTCCAGACCTATGCAAGACGCTATAATGTTACAAATATCCGCTTTGCAAACGAGTACTGCAAGCAGCCCATAGATGACTCCTCCCCCGCCCTTATCCGCGATCCTTCAAAGTGCATCCTCTGCGGCAAGTGCGTGAGAATGTGCTCGGAGGTTCAGAATATCCACGCCGTTGATTTTGCCGAGCGCGGCATTGAGACCTATATCTCCTGCGGTTTTGAAAATAAGCTTGCCGACACGAAGTGCGTAAGCTGCGGTCAGTGTGCGGCGGTATGCCCCACCGGCGCTATCGTTATCAAGAACCAGGTAGCCGACCTGTGGAAGGCAATTTACGACTCGACCAAGAAGGTCGCCGTGCAGGTGGCTCCGGCTGTTCGAGTCGGCATAGGCGAGGAGTTCGGCATTCCGGCATCGCAGCCCGTTATGGGCAAGATAGTCACGGCGCTGAAAATGCTTGGTGCGGACTATGTTTTCGACACCTCCCTGACCGCCGACCTCACTATCATGGAGGAGTCGGCAGAGTTCCTCGAAAAGCTCAAAAACGGCGAAAAGCTGCCGATGTTCACCTCTTGCTGCCCCGGCTGGATAAAGCATGTTGAAAATATGCACCCCGAGCTCATGCCTCAGGTGTCTACCTGCGGCTCGCCTATGGAAATGTTCGGCGCGCTGATCAGGCAGCAGTATACCGACGAGGAGCTCTACTCGGTCGCAATAATGCCCTGCACCGCCAAGAAAGCCGAGGCTGAGCGCCCCGAGCTCGTTAAAGACGGCGAGAGGCTCATCGACCTCGTGCTCACCACTCAGGAGCTTGCAAAGATGATCTCCGAGGCTGGCATAGACTTTGCAAATCTCCCCGATTCCGAGCCCGATCAGCCGTTTGCCGAGTACACCGGCGCCGGCGTTATCTTCGGCGTTACCGGCGGCGTTACCGAGGCGGTCATCCGCCATGTCGTCGGTGCCACTACGACGGAGAAAATATCCGGCATAGCCGAATGCGGCGTTCGCGGTCTCGACGGCATAAAGGCTTTCGAGGTGACTGCCGGCGATCTCACGCTGAAGATTGCGGTGGTAAGCGGTCTCGGAAATGCCGACAAGCTCATCGAGAAGATCGAAAGCGGCGAAGAAAGCTTCCACTTTGTAGAGGTTATGGCGTGTCCCAACGGATGCATCGGCGGCGGCGGTCAGCCCCCTGCCTGCCGCAAGCAGAAGGAAGTCCGAAACGATGGTATATTCGTTGCCGACGAGGATTGCGAGCTGCGCTCCTCCGAGCAAAATCCCGCGCTCGACGGCGTTTACAGGCTGCTGCGCGGCAGAGCTCACGATCTGCTCCATGTACACTATCCCGACCATCACAAATAATGCCTAAACATAAAAATTCCCCGTCAATGACGGGGAATTTTTATGTTTTTGTGAATAATTGAGCTAACGCTGGATTTTTATATGGTCGCATGATATAATCACCTAATATGTAAGGAGTTGATGTTATGCGCAAATTTGCAGCTATCATATTGGCTCTGCTCACCGTTGTGTCCCTGTGCGCCTGCGGCAAAAAGGACACCGGCGATGCCGAGCGCGATTGCGGCGTGTATATAAAAATGGAGGCATCCGATGTCTATGCCGTTTCATACGGCACGGATCAGGGCTCCGAATCCTTTGAAAATGCTGATAAGAGCCCCATCAAGGTCGGCGAGAGCATTCATTTTGACTTTGCCGGAGATAAGGCCGACAGCACCGAAAAGGCTGAGATCGAGTACAGCATCTGCATTTATGACTCAGAGCTTAATGTTATTGCAATAAAGTCGTTTGTAGATGATTTCTCCAATCACGCCAAGGTGAACATCACCGTTACCGAGGATCACAAGATAATCAACGCCAATGCGGGAAGCTGCGGCGGCGATGTGGTTGTCGAGATGGAAGATGCATCCGCCGAGGACAGCGTTTCATACATGGTGCCCAAGGTGACGATGCCCGACCGTGCCGATGCCGCGGACACGATGAACACCAATATCACCACTCTCATCGAGCGGTTCACCAACGATCTGTACACCGCTTACCACGAGCGTTATGTTCAGAACATCGGCGATGGTACCGCCGAGGGACTCAGCGCATTTTCCATGGGACGCACGGTGCGCACCGAGCGCGCCGACAGTGCCGTTGTTTCTCTGCGAGTTGTTGACAGGGCTTCTCTCGGAACCGAAAACCTGCTCAACATAAGCGGTCACTGCTTCAATTCGCAGACCGGCGAGGAACTCAAGCTCTCCGACCTCGGTGAAAACGAGAGCAAGATCGTCAACGCCGTTTCCGAGGATATTCTCGTATCCTTCAACGATGACCCTAAGTATCAGGGCACATTCTTCAATGAGGGCTATTCCGAAACGATCAAGTCCCTTGTTTCCGACGGTCACTGGTATCTCTCCGACGAGGGCTTCGTGGTTATAGCAAACGAGGGCGAGATTGCCGACGCCGCAAACGGCTTTTATGAGTTTACCGTATCCTACGACAAGCTCAAGAGCGTTATGGATGAAAAGTTTATCCCCCCAGAGCGCGAGGGCAGCGAAGGCAATGTAAGCGTTGAGTTTGCAGCCGATGCAAACGAGAAGGATCTCACCGTGCTTGGCAGCGCGGCAGCCACCGACATTAAGTCGCTGCTCGTTTCCGCAAGCGGCTCTGTATACGATGTCTGCGTGTACACGATAAACTATAATGCCGCTTCCGGTGCGTACACCCCACTGCGTCAGGTGCTGTTTTGCAGCGATATGTCCGACGGTGCGGCGCTTGCGATAAACACCGAGCTGACCGATACTACGCCTACGCTGGCGATATTCTTCAATCAGGGCGACGGCACGAACGAGGTTCGGCTTCTCTCTCTTGACGACAGCGGTGCCGTTAAGGTGACAGACCCCAACGGCAGTGCCGGAACGGTGATCACCTCCCGTCTCCCCTACACCGGCGACCTGAACGGCGACGGTAAGGACGAGACTGTCAGTACCTCCACCGACGCTCAGGGTCTGACCGTTATAAGCGTTGAGGCAAACGGCGAGACGAGCGAAGTCACAACCGGCGTAAAGTCCGTTCACAGCATCAGGCTCTATGACCTCGATAATGACGGCGTGCGCGAGATATACATCGACGGAACGGACGCTAACTCTGCCTCTATAACCTGCGCGGTCATGTATTCCCCGTCCGACAAGCAGCCCCTGCACATGGCGCTGTTTGACAGCCAGAGCTATGCTGAGGGACTTTTTAAGGAGTTTGGCGAGGCTAAGCTCGTTCTTGACACCGAGGTAAACATTCTCGGCACATACAAGGTGAAGAGCACCTATTCCCTTTCCGATAAGAGCTTTACCAAGGACTCCGGTGAGCTTTCGTTTGATAACAACAACGAATATGTCACCACCTCAAAGAGCATAACGCTTTCAAACGGCAGTCTGCTCAAGTCCGGCACGCAGCTCCGCTTCACCTCGACTGATGGCAGTTCGGTCATTAATTTCGTGACCGACGGCGGTTTTACCGGCTCCATTTCCATTTCAAACGACGGCAGCGGATGGAAGATCGCAGGCCAGCCCGACACAAGCTATTTCACATCGCTTCCTTATAAAAACTGATACTATAATATACGGTGCATCCGCACCGTATATTTTTTTGCCGTTTTGCCGAATATATCAGCGAGGTGATATTATGAACGCAAAAAACGGCGGCGATCTGCCGCTCGGTCTCGGAATGGCGTTGATGCAGAATGCAGATGCTTTCCTCTACTTCTCCGCACTCGATGCAAATCAGCAGAAGCAGATAATAGAGAAAAGCAAGCAGGCAAAAAGCCGCAAGGAAATGAAGAGCTTCGTTGACTCGCTTACCGCGTCGGATTGAGCCGGAAAATCATCTGTTTTTATGGCGTGGACATATCGAGCTTTTGTTGCTGATATAGGGACATTTTTTATCCAAATGACTTGTAAAATTGGTCCAAATGCTGTAGAATTTGTACCGTAGATTGACAAATAATAACGAGGTGAATTGGATGGAATTAAAGTTATCCGATATTGAGCTCGCTGCCGAGCGGCTCAAGCCTATTCTGCATCATACCGAGCTTGATATGTCCTCCACCTTTTCCGCAATGACCGGTGGAGAGATATATCTCAAATGCGAAAACCGCCAGAAGACCGGCTCGTTCAAAATTCGCGGTGCGAGCAACAAGATCGCTTCCCTCATAGAGCAGGGCGGTGTCAACAGCGTTGTCGCATCCTCAGCCGGCAACCATGCGCAGGGCGTTGCTTACGCAGCGCACAAGTTCGGCATACCCGC
>SAMEA104315424__coassemble_402_pt1 | contig 44426 bp, 39 predicted proteins | sample SAMEA104315424__metabat2_low_PE_018 | metagenome-assembled genome bin SAMEA104315424 (sample SAMEA104315424) | gut metagenome | biome: Monkey gut; feature: monkey-associated habitat; material: faeces | place: China | collected 2013 | reverse complement strand
CGTTATAAAAAACGAGACCGGCTCGCTGCCGATGGATATAGAAAACACGACCATGCAGCTGGACAAGACAAGCTGCACGGCAGAGCCCGTTTTCGATAACGGGCATTTGACGGGCGTTAATTTAAATGTAGAGCTGGCGGCGGCGCTCGCCGAGTCGGAGGGGAGCTTTTCGCCGGACGGGATAAGCGACGAGCTCGCCGCGCTCGTGAAAAGCGAGATAGAGCAGGTGCTGGAGCTCCAGATAAGCACCGGCTGCGACTTTTTACAGCTCGGCAACACGCTCGAGCTGGGGCATCCGAAAAAGCTTCGGGGCTGCACGCGCGGCTTTGCGGAGATCATGGCGCGGTTAAATTATAATGTAAGCGTTCATGCGCGGCTCGACCGCAGCTTCCACCTTGATCTCGGGGGAGGTGGCGAATAATGAGCGGCAACTGCTATGACCGCCGCCAGCTCAGGTCGATGTGCTTTGCCGCGTCGCTCGCGCCGGTAATGCGGCTGCTGCCCAAGGTTACGGCTCAGCTCGCCGGCAAAAACGGATGGCTCGCACCGCTCGCCGCGCTGCCGCTGCTGCTTCTGTTTTTGTGGTACTTTTCCTCGTTTATGAAAATGCGCCGCAGCGGAGAGGGGCTGGGCGAGCTTATAATGCGCACGAACCGACGCGGCTTCGGGAGCTTCACGCTGTGCCTTATCGCGCTGTTTTTCATATTCTCCTGCGGCTTTATCCTGCGCACCGGCGCTCACCGGCTCATTTCGACGATATACCCCGCCGCAGGGCCGTGGGTGTTCATGCTCTCGATGCTGCTGCTCGGCACGGCTGCCGCGCTCGGTCCCATAAAGGCGCTGCCGAGGGCATCGCGCGTGTTCGCGCCGGTGCTGGTGTCGGTGATGCTGCTGGGTCTCGTGTTCTCAGCAAGCTCGGTAAGTGCGGCAAACCTCCTGCCGGTGGAACCCGACAGGCTCGACGATGTTTTCCTCGGCTCGCTCGCGGTGGTCGAGATCTACGGCGGCGTTATCTACTCATCGGCGGTGCTCGAGGACCGCGCGCCGCTTCAGGGCAGGCGGTTTGCCTCATTCGCGGGCTGGATCGCGCTCGTGTGCCTGCTGCTTACCGCGGTCTGCGCCGTGATAACCGGCTGCTACGGCGCCGAGCTGACCGCGCGGTTTTCACACCCGTTTTTTTCGATGATACGCGATGTCACGCTGTTCAAGACCGTCGAGAGGATAGAGGCGCTCGTCGCGGCGCTGTGGGTGCTGTCGGATTTCGTCATATTCACCCTGCTGCTCACAGCGGCTTCGCATATGCTGCGGCTCGTTTTCGGCTATCGTCCGGAAAGGTGCGATGTGCCGATGGCGGATATGAAAAACGGCAGATACCTCATTGCGGTATCCGCCGTCATGACCGGCATCGTCGCGGCGCTTCTGCCCACTGCCGAGCACGGCATGAAGCTCGTGTCGCAGGTGATAGTGCCGTGCATAAGCCTCGGGATAATATTCCTGCTGCTGCCGGTATGCTATGCTCGCGCAAGCAGATCGGTAAACGGGTAGTTTACGGTATCGGCAGTTGGTTTTACGCTGCCACGGTAACGGCGAGTGACCGACCAGTGGTCGCCCGCTGCACCGGTTTCGCCTGTAATCACCGGTCGGGCTACCGGAGATATATGTATTGGTGGCTGTGTCAAGTCGCCTCCGAAAAGTCGTCGGTTTCAATGTATATCTCCTCGGCGGTCAGCAGCGCCGCGCGGAGCTTTTCCTCAGCCTCACCGTAAAGCCCCGCTTCCAAATCATCGATCGCGCGCGATGCCGCACTGCACAATTCGTAATACATCTTCCGATAATCAGCCATATTGCTTTCATCTCCCACTTTTTGACCAGTATAGCGGTCAATATTTTCAATCAGTATAGCATAAAATTTGAGTATCTGCAACCAATACTGGTCAAGAATATGCTATGGTGGGTGAAAATGATGGAACAAAAGCTGCGGCGTGACCGCTGCATGGGAGACAATCTGCGCAGGCTCCGCGCACTCAGCGGGCTGTCGCAGGAAAAGCTGTGCGCAGAGCTTCAGCGGCACGGCTGCGACATAGGCCGCACGACCTACGCGAAGTACGAGTCGGGCGAGCTGAACATTCGCGTCAGCGTATTGATACAGCTTCACAGCATCTACGGCTGCGATTATTCCGAGTTTTTCACCGGTCTTGACTCATCATTGTAATTGTCCCGCTCGCTTGCAAAAAGCCTCCCCCTACAATATAGCTTGCACTTCCGGCAGTATCGCCACAAAGGTATTGCCGGCACCCACCGGTCGGGACACCGCAATCACTGTATAGGTAGGTGCGTCAAGGCGTAACTGAAAAAATCCGCATCGGATGATGCGGATTTTTTATTTACTCTTCGGTTTGTTTTCTTTCGACGAGGACTTTCTCGACCCTCAGGCCGTCCATTTCGAGAACGGTTATGTGCAGATCCTCGTAATCGAAGCTGTCGCCCACAGCGGGGAACGCGCCGAACGACTCTATCGTCCAGCCGCCGACGGTCTCGCTCTCGGCGTCGAAATCGCGCTCGCGGATGCCCACGAGGTCGAGGAAATCGGAGATGCTCATATCGCCGTCGAGCTCAAACTCGCCATCGGACCGCTCGCGTATCTCCTCGCGCACCTCATCGGTATCGTCCCAGATCTCGCCCACGAGCTGCTCGAGCACATCCTCCATCGAAAGGATGCCCAGTGTGCCGCCATACTCGTCGGTGACGATGGCAAGATGCTGCTTTGCCTTACGCAGCTCGGTCAGAACGGCGGGCAGCTTCATGGTCTTATACACATAGCACGGCTTCATCAGCAGACCGCGCACATCCGGCTGCTCCTCGCCGGCAAGCGCCTTGAGGAAGTGGTTTATGTACAAAACACCGATGATGTTATCAATGCTGTCCTCGTAAACGGGGATGCGAGAGAACGGCGCGGACTCGACGATGCGTATCTGCTCGGCGAGGTCCTCCTCAATATCCAGCGCCACGACATCGACGCGCGCGGTCATGACCTCGCTTGCCATGATGTCGGAGAAGTCTATCGCCGCCTGCACGAGCTCGGAGCGGTCCTCATCAAGGACATCCTCGTCCTCGGCGGTCTCGATTATCGAGGAAAGCTCCTCGACGGCATCTTCGTCATCGTCGTCGGCATCGCCCTTGAGCCCCATCGTCAGCAGCTTTACAAGCCCCACAACGAGCCGGATGACCGGCATGAGCACGATTGTGAGCCCGCGCACAAAGTACGCATAGCCCTCGGCAAAGCGGTTCGCGCTGCCCTTTGCGACTATCTTCGGGATGGTCTCGCCGAAGATGATAACGAGTACCGTTATTGCAAGCGTGGAGATCCACGCATAGCTTTCGTCGCCGTTAAATATCTCAAGGATGAGCAGTGAGCCGAGCGTTGAGTTCGTTATATTTACAAGGTTGTTTCCGATGAGGATCGCCGAGAGCGAGTCATCGAAATGATCTACTATCTTCAGCGCGACTCCGGCACGCTTCGAGCCGTTTTCGTGCGCACTTTCAAGCCTCATGCGGTTGCAGCTGGAGTAGGACATCTCAGCCGAGGAGAAGATATTCGAGAAGATTATACAAAGCACTATCCCGCAGACATATGCCCAGATCATGCGTCCTCACCTCCCTTATCGGTAAGGCACACCCTCAGGCGGAGTATGCGGTTATTGTGCATCTGTGTCACGGTGACGCAGATGTTTTCATATTCAAAGCTGTCGCCCACGGAGGGGATGGAGTCAAACTGCTCATATGCCCACTCGCCGAGGAGCTTGTTGTTGAACTCGTCGTTTTCCTCGTCGAGCTCGAGCAGCTCAAACACATCGCTCACGCTCATTTCGGCGGTGCAGTCCCACGCGCCGTCGCCGCAGCTCGTGTACGGCTCCTCGATGACATCGTCCTCGTCCCAGATCTCGCCCACGAGCTCCTCGAGGATGTCCTCAACGGTGACTATGCCGAGCGTGCCGCCGTAGTTGTCGGTGACGACCGCCATGTTGATGCGCTTTTTGCTCATCACGGGGAGCAGCCCGTCGATATTCGTGCTGCCGTGGATGAAATACGGCTTGTCGAGCAGGGCGCGCACATCCATGCCCTCGCCCTCGCGCAGGTATGTTTTTATAAACTTTCTGATGGAAAGAATGCCGATTATGTTATCAATGCTGCCCTCGTACACCGGCAGGCGGCTGTGAGTTTCCGCGCGGATTATGCGCAGCATCTCGTCGAGCGGGTACTCGACATCGAGCGCGACAATGTCAACGCGCGAGGTGAGTATGCTCTCAACGGTGGTCTCGGCAAACTGCAGTGCCGAGCTTATGAGCTCGCCGCGCTCGGAGTCGAGGCTGCCGTCCTCGGTCATATCCTCGATAATATCATAGATCTCATCCTCCGTCACCGATACTGGCGGGTCCGCCTTCACGATGCGTGCGGCAAGATTGCCCAGCGCGGTCAACAGCGAGGCAAGCGGCTTGAGGATGGTCATGAAAAACCACAGCGATCCCGCAACTGCCAGAGACAGCCGCTCGCTGTACTTTTTTGCGATGCTCTTCGGCAGCATTTCGCCGGCAAAGAACACGACCAGGGTCATCACAAATGTGCTTATCGTGACGGCTCCGGAAACACCGGGGAACATTCGCGTTACCGCAAGCGTGGCGATAGACGCCGCCGACAGATGCACAATGTTCGTGCAGACAAGAATGCTTGTTATCGCAAGGTCGAAGTTATCGAGCACCTGCAATGCTTTTTCGGCTTTCGGCTCTCCGCGCTCGGCGCGGATCTTGATCTTCACCTTTGACGCCGACGCAAAGGCGGTCTCCGCCACCGCAAAATACGCGGCGCAGAGAACAAGGGCAATTACGACAATCAGTGACAATCGACTGGCATCGTCCATTTCGGATCTAACACTCTCCTATTCGCGAGCTGAAGCTCGGTAAATTAAAAATCAGTATATCATAGCCCGTACCCGCAGTCAATCACGCGCTTGAAAATTTAACCGCCCCGTGCTATTGTTTTTTTAGAGGCGTTTTTCCGCAGCTAAAAAGCCTTCCCCTTGAAGGGAAAGGTGGGTCGCGCAGCGAGCCGGATGAGGTGGGATCAAATCGTGCCGCAGGCAACAACAAAGGAGAAATATCATGGAATACGAAAAGATAGATCGCGTGGGATGGGCGCGGGGCGAGCTGTTTGACTTCTTCTCCGCAGTGTCAAACCCGTTTTACAGCGTGACCTTCAACCTCGATGTTACAAATGTATACGCGTTTGCGAAGAAACATTCGGTGTCGTTTTACTATGCGCTGACCTTTCTCGTGACCAAGGCGATAAACAGCGTTGAAAGCTTCCGCTATGCCATGGTGGGCGGCGAGCCGGTGCTGCTGCGCGAGCGCATTCCGAGCTTTACCGACCTGCACGAGGGCAGCGAGAGCTTCCACATAGTCACGATGCCGTGCGGCGACGACATAATGGAGTTTTGCCGCGAGGCAAAGCGCCGCAGCGAGGCGCAGACGCAGTTGATCGACATGGAGCAGGAGGGCGACAACCTCATTTTCATATCGTGCCTGCCGTGGATAGAGCTGACCGCGCTGACAAACGAGCGCAACTTCGACGCCGACGACGCGATACCCCGCATCGCGTGGGGCAAATACCGCGACGAAGGCGGGCGCAAGGTGCTCGGGCTTTCCATGGAGCTCAACCACCGCTTCACCGACGGCGTTCACATCGGAAAATTCAGCGAAAAGCTCACCGAACTGATAAACGGACTATAGCTGACGGGGGGATGAACTCCTACCGGTTTTTACGGGCTGCTTTGCGCCCATCAAGATAAAACGGGCGAAAAGCGCCGAAAAGGGGCGCTGTCAGGCGGCAGAGGTTCCTCTCCCGTCAGCTATAGAAAAAAACAGCTCCTATCGGAGCTGTTTTTTTCATGGGCTTTGCCTCCTTTGTGCAAAGGGAGGGTCTGTTGAACATTGCTGCACACTTATGGCAGCACCGCTGTGATGGTTTCGCCGGTACTCTCCGGTCGGGATGACGCAATAACCGTATCCGTAGGTGCGGAGAAGCGCCCGCAAAAAAGCCTTCCCCTTGAGGGGAAGGCGGGTCGCGCAGCGAGCGCTCAGCCCACTACATCGAAGCCCTGATTTTCGACTGCCGTTTTGAGTGCGGCTGCGTCAAGGGACTCGCCCTTTACGACCGCGGTGCCGTTTTCGTGGCTGACCTCGACTGCGGTCACGCCCGCGACCTTCTCAAGCGCCGCCTTGACTCTTGACGAGCAGTGACCGCACTGCATTCCTTCGATCTTCATTGTGATTTCCATGTTATTCACCTCTTATCAAAACTCTGTCGCCATGTATTTCAAGCCTGTTCTGGCAATACAGTATTATCGCCTTGGGAAGCAGCTTCCATTCAGCCTCTTCCATTATTCTGCGCGAGAGCACCTCGGGCGTGTCGCCGGGAAGTATCTCCACCGCCTGCTGCGCGATGATGGGACCGATGTTGCCGTCGATGTCCGCGAAAAACACCGTTGCGCCGGTGATGCGGCAGCCGCGCTCGAGCGCAGCGCGCGCGGGAGTGTCGCCGCAGTTTATAAACGCGGGTATGAGCGAGGGGTAAACGCCGATTATGCGCTTGCGAAACTGCGTTGATATAACGCCCAGCGGCATGTTATACCCCGCGAGGATCACGAGGTCAATGTCCATATCCTTGAGCTTGTTCGAGATTGCCATGCTGTAGCTGAGCTTTGTGGGAAACAGCGAGGGCTCGACCACGAAGCACTCAACGCCCGAGTTGCGCGCACGGCGCAGGGCATAAGCCTCGGGATCGGTGCATATGACCGCCGTAAGTTCAAAATTGGGTATCTCGCCGAAGTACATCGAATCGAGCACCGTTTGCAGAAGGGCTCCGTCGCCGGAAACAAGAACTGCTGCTCTTACCATTTCAATTTCCCCCTATTCCTCAAGCAAAGACTGCGCCGCCTCGAGATTGAGCTTCTCGGCACGCCGCACCTCGGCAAGGCGTTTTTTCAGCCTGTCCGTGCCGTTATCGGCAAGGGCGGCGTCTATCGCCTCGGCAAGATTTTCAGCCGTTACATCCTCCATGTCTATGCTGCGCACGCCCAGATACGACGCGCAGCCCGATACCTTCGGATCATAGCTCACGCCCACCGCGGGCACCTCGCCGCACACGGCGTAAAGCAGGCTGTGCAGGCGCATGGCAACAACTATTTTCATCTGCCGCACTATGGCAATGTCGAGCTCGACATCGTCCGTGTGCGGTATTATCTTATACGGCACCTCCGACGCGCGCGCCAGAAGCTCGCACGCGTTTATGTCCTTATCATAATTCATCGGCATGAACACCGGCGTGAGCCCGTACTTTTCATTGCACAGGCGCAGCACCTTTGCCATTTCGCCGATTTTTTCGTTTAATCCGAGCCACGGGCGCAGGCTCACGCAGATATACTGCCCGCTCGGGTCTATACCGGCATCCTGCAAAAACTGGCGGGCATCGACATCGCTTTTGCCGCGCAGGTTGAGCACCGGATCGCCCGCAATGCCTACCCTCGGCTTGTTTATCGCAAGCGCACCCAAAAGATTGAGGCTCGCGGGGTCGCGCAGGGTTATTATATCGACATTTTTCTCTATCACATGCGCAGCGTAGAGGTTGTCGGCGGGGTAATTGAGCGGTCCCATGCCGCAGCCGTACATCTGCACCTTACAGCCGCATTTTTTTGCAAGCCTTATCGTGTGCAGATAAAACCACAGGCTCCGGCGGCTCGTTACATCCTGTATAAGGCTACCGCCGCCGCTTATGAACAGCTTTGAGCGCCTGAGCTCGCGCCTGAGCTTTATAAAGTTGCTGCGCCGCACGGCGTTCAGCCCGTGCACCGAGCGAGTGTGCTTTGCGTTTTTGGAAACGACCGTTATGCGCATATCGGGATCGAGCGTTTTAAGCTCGTCGGCGATGGATTTTAATATCGCCTCGTCGCCGGCGTTGCCGTGACCGTAGGCTCCGCAGATGACAACGCCGCTGCGCTTCCGGCTGCGCCGCTTCAAAACGGCGGAGTATATCTCGAGCTGGCGGCGGCAGGTGCTCTCGGTGGAGAACTCGCGCTTTGCCTTTTCGTACACCGCCTTGCCGGTGCGCTCGCGCAGCTCATCGTCGTTTGCCAGGGCGAGTATGCCGCGCGCCATGCCGTGCGCATCGGCGGGGTCGAACAGCATTCCCGTTTCTCCGGGTATTATGAGCCTCGGCAGACCGCCTACTCTCGAGGCGACCGTGGGTCTGCCCGCTCGGGCAGCCTCGGTGACGGCATAGGGGAAGGTCTCCGACAGGGAGCTTATCGCGTTTATGTCAATGCTTGCGTAAAACCCGTCCATTCCCGAGACCCAGCCGGCGAAAAACACCTTGTCGGAAACGCCGAGCTCACCGGCAAGGCGCTCGAGCATCTCGCGCTCCATGCCGTCGCCGGCTATCACGAGCCGCAGGCGCTCACAGTCCCTGCTCGCCTCGGCAAAGCCGCGCACGGTGGTCGCAACATCCTTTACGGGGTCAAGGCGCGCGCCGATGCCGAGCACTATATCGTCGTCGGTGAAATTGCAGCCTATCTGCTCAAACCACTGCCTTCGCGTTATCTCGGGCGCGGGACGGTCGAAATCAACGCCGTTATATATGGCAAACAGGTCGTTCGGGTCAAACCCGCGGTCTATGAGCGTTTGGCGCATATTATCCGAAACGCACACGCGGTAGTCCATTCTGTGCAGCGCCCATTTATTAAGGTTGCCGTAGATCATTGCGGCAAGCGGACGCCCGAGGTAGTCGAGCTTATAGTCGCTGTGAACGGTGCTTATAAACGGAATGTCGAAATCCTTCTTCAAAAGCGCGCCGGTGAGGTTTGCGCGGCTGCCGTGGCAGTGGACAATATCGTATCCGTTCTGGCGGATCTTATCGCGGGTCTTTTCCAGGCCCTCGGAAAAGCCGCCGGAAAACACCGTTACGGGGATACCGAGCCGCCTTGCGTCCTCGGCGAAATCGCCCTCCATGTAGCAGACGAGATCGGCGTGCATCTGCTTGTTAAGGTCTTTAAGCAGCGTTAAAACATGGGTCTTTGCGCCGCCTGAGTCTCCGCCGGAAATAAGATGTAAAATTTTCACGGCAACCTCCGCTTGTTTATTTACAAAATATATATTATAATAGCACATTATATAATAGTTAGCAAAAGAGGTCAAGCAATATGACAACTATCTACATGATACGACATGCCGAGGCGGAGGGCAATCTCTACCGCATCGTGCAGGGGCAGTTAAACAGCTATATCACCGTGCGCGGAAAGAAGCAGATCGCCGCGCTCGCCGAGCGATTCAAGGATGTGCACCTCGACGCGCTGTACTCGAGCGACCTGCGCCGCACCATAGACACAGCGGGCGCGATAACGAAATATCACGACCTGCCCATCCGGCAGACGCCCCGGCTCAGAGAGATAAGCCTCGGCGTTTGCGAGGGCATGAGCTTCGGCGAAATGTACAGATTTGACCCTGTGCAGATGGACAACTTCAACAACGACCCCGCAAACTGGGTGGCTCCCAAGGCGGAGAGTTTTGCCGAGTGCACCGTGAGGATGTATTCCGCCGTTACCGAGATAGCGGTAGAAAACGCCGGAAAGACCGTAGCCGTGGTGAGCCACGGCATGGCCATCCGCTCGCTGCTGGCGGCGATACTGAATGTCGAAAGCCGCGACATCCCCTCGCTGCCGCACGGCGACAACACCGCCGTGAGCAAGCTCATTTACGATAACGGCAAATTCACCGTTGAGTATTACAACGACAACTCCCACCTGCCGCCGGAGCTTTCCACCTTTGCCCGACAGAGCTGGTGGAAGGAGGAAACCCGCGGCGAGGACGAGAACAATATGTACTACCTCCCGCTCAACCCCAAGGAGGAGGACGAGCTGTACATAAGGTGCTACGAGCAGGCATGGATAGCCGCTCACGGCGACCTGAAGGATTTTTACGCCGGCACATATCTGCGCGCCGCGCGCGAGCACTGCAAAAAGAACAAGTTCTCCGTTTTGAAGGGCTTCCGCTCAAACGGCGAGTTCGCCGGCATAGTGGAGATGGACTACGCCCGCTCCGCGGCAGCCGGCATCGGCTGGATAAGCCTTGTGTATGTTGAGCCCGAGCTGCGCGGCATGGGGCTCGGCACTCAGCTTGTGGGCAGAGCGATAACAAACTACGAGGTGCTCGGGCGCAAGAGCGTGCGGCTGCATGTTTCGTCGAAAAACGAAAACGCCATAAAGTTTTACAAGGATCTCGGCTTTGAGATGCTCGGCAGCGAGCCCGGAGCGGGCGCGCCGCTTTATCTGATGGAAAAGAAGTTTGAGTAGAAAAATGTCGAAATGGAACGAAAACGCGATCGTTAAGGAGTTCGATCCGCGCGGCAAAAGAATGATAGCCGTATCGGATATTCACGCCAACCTGCCCTACTTCAAGGGACTTTTGGAGAAGGTCGGCTTCTCCGACGACGATGAGCTTATAATTCTCGGTGACTTTCTCGAAAGAGGGCATTGCAGTCTCGCAACCCTGAGATATATAATGGATCTGCACCGTAGGGGAAACTGCCATGTCCTGTGCGGAAATTGCGACAGCTGGTGCGATGCGCTCGATTCCGAGCGGCTGTACTGGTCGTCCCGCATAGTTGACTATATGCTCTCTAAAAGGAGCGGGATAATGTGGGATATGCTGACCGAAATGGGCGTTGAGATAACGCCCGAGCTCAGGTTCGAAACGCTGATACCGGAACTCGGCTCCCTCTACGCAGCCGAATGGGATTTCCTGCGCAGCCTTCCCCATATCATCGAAACACCTCGGTGCACCTTCGTGCACGGCGGCATAAAGCCCAATATAGATCCCCGCACCATGCGCGGGGGCGACTGCATGAAGTTTGACCATTTCATGGACTACGGCTACACCTTCGACAAATGGGTCGTGGTCGGACACTGGCCGGTGATGCTGTACCTGCCCGATCATGTGTGCGCAAACCCGATCATTGACAAAGGGCATCGCGTTGTTTCCATCGACGGCGGATGCTCTTTAAAAGATGACGGACAGCTCAACGGGCTGATAATCCCGCCCGAGGGCGAGCTCGGCTTCTGCGCCTATGACCCGTTTCCCGTGAAAACCGTAGTCACCCCGCAGAAGGGCGGCAGCAAAAGCTATTACATCCGCTGGGGCGACAACGATGTTCAGGTGCTGCGGCGCGGCAAGGAGTTTTCGCTCTGCCGCCATGTGCGCACGGGCTATGAAATGGAGATACTCACGAAATATCTTTACTCCGATGAGGAGTTTTGCAAATGCAACGATTCGACCGATCTCGTACTGGAGCTTAACGCCGGTGATAAGGTCAGCATCGTCGAGGAGACCTCGCGCGGCTGGCTCGTAAAGCACAACGGCACCTCCGGCTGGTATTGGGGAGAGCTTATATGACCGATAATCTTGAATTTTTACCCGTCTCGCGCGACGAGATGCATGAACGCGGCTGGTGGTGGTATGATTTCCTGCTCGTAACGGGAGACGCATATGTCGATCACCCCAGCTTCGGCCCTGCCGTTATCGGCAGGCTGCTTGAAGCCGACGGCTACCGTGTCGCGGTGCTCGCGCAGCCCGACTGGCACTCGGCTGAAGCGTTCGAGGCATTCGGAAGACCTCGCCTCGGCATTTTGATCTGCGCCGGCAACCTTGACTCCATGGTCGCCCATTACACCGCAGCCAAAAAACGCCGCAGCGAGGATTTTTATTCTCCCGGCAAAAAGGCGGGACTGCGTCCCGACAGGGCGACGATAGTATATTCAAACCGTGCGCGCGAGGCGTTCGACGCGGAGGTGCCCATCGTCATCGGCGGGCTCGAGGCGTCGCTGCGGCGCTTTGCGCACTATGACTACTGGGACGACAAGGTGCGCCGCTCCATCCTCGTGGATTCGGGCGCGGATATTCTCATCTACGGCATGGGCGAGACCGCGATGCGCGAGATAGCGCGCAGGCTCAAAAAGAAAATGCCCGTTTCCGGAATGCGCGATATTCGCGGCACCGCGATACTGACGCGCGATAAGGCAGAGTGCGCGTTTGACGCGGTAACGCTGCCGTCGTTTGCCGATGTGTGCGACAGCAAGCGCTTTTATGCCGACGCAACGCGCATAGAATACGCCGAGCACGACCCCGTGCGCGGCAGGGCGCTCATTCAGGAGCACGACGGCAGGTACCTCATCGTAAACCCGCCGGCAATGCCATTGGAGACAAAGGAGCTCGACCGCGTTGCCGAGCTTCCGTATACAAAGCAGTACCACCCCATGTACGAGCCGCTCGGAGGCGTGCCCGCTATAGAGGAGGTAAAGTTCTCCGTTATCCATAACCGCGGCTGCTTCGGCGGATGCAGCTTCTGCGCGCTGGCGTTCCACCAGGGCAGAATGGTGACCAGCCGCAGCCACGAGAGCGTTATCCGCGAGGTGACGGCGCTTACGAAATTCCCCGACTTCAAGGGCTATATAAACGATGTCGGCGGACCCTCGGCAAACTTCCGGCACCACTCGTGCAAAAAGCAGGCAAAGTGCGGAATGTGCGCGGACAGGCGCTGCCTTGCGCCCACGCCGTGCCCGAACCTCGACGCCGACCACTCAGACTATCTCGCGCTTCTACGCAAGCTGCGGCAGATACCGGGCATAAAAAAGGTGTTCGTTCGAAGCGGCATCCGCTACGACTATATGCTCGAGGATAAAAACGACGATTTCTTCAAGGAGCTCGTGAAGTATCACATCTCCGGTCAGCTCAAGGTCGCTCCGGAGCACTGCATCGACGGCGTTCTCGACTATATGGGAAAGCCGCACATAGATGTATACGAGCGCTTCATGGAAAAATACAAAAAGCTCAACGACCGCTACAGCAAGGAGCAGTACATCGTGCCCTACCTCATGTCCTCGCACCCGGGCAGCACGATAAACGATGCCATTGCGCTCGCCGAGTATCTCAACAAGCGCGGGCGTCAGCCCGAGCAGGTGCAGGACTTTTATCCCACCCCCGGCACGCTCTCGACCTGCATGTACTACACCGGCATAGACCCCATGACGATGAAGTCGGTGTATGTTGCAAAGACCTTCCACGAAAAGGCGATGCAGCGCGCGCTTTTGCAGTGGAAGCGTCCGGATAAGCGAAAGCTCGTTATAGAGGCGCTGAAGGAAGCGGGGAGAGAGGATCTCATAGGCTACACGCCGGAGTGCCTCGTGCGTCCCGACAGACCCGCAAGACCCAAAACTCCGGCAAAGCCCAAGGAGCCGGAAAAGCCTAAAATGACTAAAAAAGCCGGCTACGCCAAGGGCTGGGCAAAGCCCAAGCCCAAAAACGGCGCAAAGTCCGGCAGAAAGAAAGGAAGGAATGAGAGATAAATGAAGTACAAAAGATTTGACAACACCATCGTCGTGCGCATAGACCGCGGCGAGGAGATCCTCGACAAGATCCGCGAGCTGGCGCTTGCAGAGAACATAAAGCTCGCCTCCGTGGCGGCGCTGGGCGCGACGAACGATTTCACCGTCGGCGTTTTCAACACCGCCGAGAAGAAGTACTACTCAAACGAGTTTAAGGGCGCGTTTGAGATAGTCTCGCTCACGGGCACCATAAACACCATGGACGGGCAGTTTTACACGCACATACATATGTCGGCGGGAAACGAAAAGGGCGAGGTTTTCGGCGGACATCTCAACCGCGCGGTGGTATCCGCCACCTGCGAGATGATAGTAACCGTCATAAACGGCGAGGTGGACAGGTACCTCGATCCCGATGTGGGGCTCAACCTGTTTAAGCTGTGATGGACATTCTTACATATTATCTGGCTGCGGTGAACATCATTCTGTGCGCCATGATGGGCATTGACAAATACCGCGCCAAAACAAGACAAAGGCGCATACCGGAGGCAACTCTCTTCACCTTCGCCGTCATCGGCGGCGCTCTCGGCGGCACCGTCGGAATGTACTCGTTCCGGCACAAGACCAAGCACACGAGCTTTGCCGTTGGCTTTCCGCTGCTCACGATCGTGCAGATCGCGTTAGTCATATTCCTCGTTTCCAAATTCGCATAGAAAGAAGACCAATAGCAATGAAAGATAAGCTCAAGGGACTGCTGCTGTGCCTTGTCATAGCCGTGCCCGCATGGCTGCTCGGACGCAAATTCGCCGTCGTGGGCGGTCCCATCATCGCCATCATCTTCGGCATGATAGCCGGCGTTTTCCTCAAAAACCGCGCACCGTTTGACGCGGGTATCAAATTCACATCGAAAAAGATACTCCAGTGGGCGGTCATCCTGCTCGGCTTCGGCATGAACCTGAGCGTTATCGCCCGCACCGGCGTTCAGTCGCTGCCGATAATCCTGAGCACGATAACGACCTCGCTGCTCATCGCATTCATCATGTGCAAGGTGCTCAAAATGCCTTCGAGCATAGCAACGCTCGTGGGCGTGGGCTCCTCGATCTGCGGCGGCTCTGCGATAGCGGCAACTGCGCCGGTCATAGACGCGGGCGACGATGAGGTCGCGCAGGCGATCTCCGTCATTTTCTTCTACAATGTCATCGCCGCGCTCATATTCCCGCTTATGGGAACGCTCATCGGCTTCTCGACGACCTCTGGCGAGGCGTTCGGCATATTCGCAGGCACGGCTGTAAACGACACCTCGTCCGTCACCGCCGCGGCGTCCACTTGGGACAGCATGTGGGGACTCGGCTCGGAAACGCTCGACAAGGCCGTGACCGTAAAGCTCACCCGCACGCTCGCCATCATACCCATAACTCTGGTTCTGGCGCTCATCCGCTCGAAGAGATCCGCCGGCGAGAGCGGGCAGAAGGTCAGCATCAAAAAGGTGTTCCCCATGTTCATCCTATATTTCGTGCTGGCATCGGTCATTACGACCATCGCGCAGGCGCTCGGCGTTTCCGCAAGCGTTTTCGCGCCGTTTAAGGAGCTGAGCAAGTTCATGATAGTGCTTGCCATGGCTGCCATCGGACTCAACACCGACCCCGTGAAGCTCGTAAAAAGCGGCGGCAAGCCCCTGCTGCTCGGCTTCTGCTGCTGGATCGGCATAACCGGCGTCGCCATCGCAATGCAGCACCTCCTCGGACTTATTTAATTGCGTTTTTTCAGAGGCGCCTTGACGCCGCTAAAAAATCCCCCGCGGGCAATGCCTGCGGGGGATAACTGCTTTTTGTTACTTCTCGTTCTGCTTTTTGAGTTCTTCGAGGATGTCCGCGAGAAGCTCCTCGGTGGTGGGGGCGGGCTCGGCTTCCTCCTCCGGCTCCTCGACCTTTTTCTCGGTCAGGCTGCGCGCCTTGTTAAACAGCTTGAGGATGATAAACACCACAAACGACATGAGCAGGAAATCAATAACGACTGCAATGAAGTTGCCGAAGCCGATGACTATCGCCTCCTGCACGACCTCGCCGTTTTCAACGATCTCGGGACGCGCGATGAGGTTGAGCGCGCTCATATCGCGGGTGCCGAACAGCCAGCTTATAAACGGCATGAACAGGTCGTTTACCAGTGAGGTGGTTATCTTGCCGAACGCGGTCGCAACGATAACGCCGACCGCCATGTCCATCACATTGCCGCGCATTATGAACTCTTTGAATTCTGCGATGAATTTCTTCATAGCTCTCACCCTATCCTATGTAATTTTTTATTTGGCTTTTTCTAAAACAACAGTGCTTTGAGTGTTTTGCGCATTGGCTCCCTTGCGTAAAGGGAGGCGAGGCTGCAGACTTTTTATGCAGTTCGTCACCGTAACAGCGCAGCTAAACCAACTCTATGTGATGTAATCAAATCACGCCGAAGGCAGCATTTCTTACTTTTCCTTGGGCACGAGCACTGCCTTGCCGCCCATGTAGGGGCGCAGCACCTCGGGGATGGTGACGGTGCCGTCTGCCTGGAGGTGATTTTCGAGGAATGCGATGAGCATGCGCGGCGGCGCGATGACGGTGTTATTGAGCGTGTGCGGCAGGTACATCTTGCCGTCCTCGCCCTTGACGCGGATCTTGAGCCTGCGCGCCTGAGCGTCGCCGAGGTTCGAGCACGAGCAGACCTCGAAGTACTTCTTCTGGCGCGGCGACCACGCCTCTATGTCGCAGGACTTGACCTTGAGGTCGGCAAGGTCGCCCGAGCAGCACTCGAGCTGACGCACGGGTATCTCAAGGCTGCGGAACAGCTCAACGCTGTAGCGCCACATCTTCTCGTACCAATCCCTGCTGTCCTCGGGCTTGCAGACGACTATCATCTCCTGCTTTTCAAACTGGTGGATGCGGTAAACGCCGCGCTCCTCTATGCCGTGAGCGCCCTTCTCCTTACGGAAGCAGGGGCTGTAGCTCGTGAGGGTCTGCGGGAGCGAATTTTCGGGCAGGATCTGGTCGATGAATTTGCCTATCATCGAGTGCTCGCTGGTGCCGATGAGGTAGAGGTCCTCGCCCTCGATCTTGTACATCATCGCGTCCATATCCGTCTGGCTCATAACGCCCTCGACGACATTGCCGTGGATCATGAACGGCGGCACGCAGTAGGTGAAGCCCTTGTCTATCATGAAATCGCGTCCGTAGGCGGTCATTGCCGAGTGCAGGCGCGCTATATCGCCCATGAGGTAGTAAAATCCGCTGCCGGAAACGCGTCCCGCCGCGTCCATGTCGATGCCGTTGAAGCTCTCCATTATCTCAGTGTGGTACGGAATATCGTAATCGGGAACGAGGGGCTCGCCGAAGCGCTCGACCTCGACATTCGCCGAATCGTCCGGTCCGATGGGCACGGATGGGTCTATCATGTTCGGGATGGTGAGCATGATCTTTCTTATGCGCGCTGCAAGCTCATCGTTCTCCTTCTCAAGCTCGGCAAGGCGGTCGGCGTTTGCCTTGACCTGCGCCTTTGCCTCCTCGGCCTCCTGAAGCTTCGAGGGGTCCTTCTTTGCCTGACCCATGAGCTGTCCGACCTTTTTCGACAGAGCGTTACGGCTCGCGCGCAGCTCGTTTGCCTCGGTCATTGCCGCGCGGTATCTCACATCGAGCTCTATGACCTCATCGACCAGCGGCAGCTTTGCGTCCTGAAACTTCTTCTTGATGTTTTCCTTCACTGCGTCGGCATTCTCGCGCAGAAACTTTATATCCAGCATGTCTTTATCTCCTTGTTATATATTGTCAATTAAGTATTTCTTCCCATGTCTTACCCATGCGGGCGAGGTTTGCGATGAGCGCTTCGCGGTCGTCGCTGTTATAAAATTCCAAAACTATCCTGCCGCCCTTGCGCTTCTGCTCTATCCCGACCTTGCGTGAGAGGGAGCGGCTGAGGTAGTCCTCGGTCTCGGCTATGTAATCGACCATAAGCGCGTCGGTCTGCGTCTCCTGCGCCGGCTCCTCGCTGAGGCGCTTTACCGTTTTTGCGGCAAGCTGCTCGGTCTTACGCACGGACAGACCGCCGTCTATAACGGCGCGCGCAGCTTTGAGCTGCTCGGCTGCGTCATTTATCGGCAGCAGCGCTCGCGCGTGACCGGCGGAAAGGGAACCGTCCTCCACCAGAGGCAGCACCTCGCTGCTCAGACTCAGCAGACGCATTGCATTTGCAATCGCCGGACGCGATTTGCCAACGCTTTTTGAAGCTTCCTCCTGCGTGAGCCCGTATTCCTCGATAAGGCTCTTGTAGCCGAGCGCCTCCTCGATGGGGTTCAGATCCTCGCGCTGGAGGTTTTCTACCAGCGCAAGCTCGGCAACGCGCCTGTCGTCAGCCTCGATAACGCGCACAGGTACTTCTATAAGTCCCGCCATGCGGCAGGCGCGCCATCTGCGCTCGCCGGCGATTATCTGATAATATCCGCTGTCACGGCGGCGCACGGTTATCGGCTGAATGAGCCCATACTGCGCAATCGAGTCCGCCAGCTCCTGCAGCGCCTCGTCGTCGAAGCGATTTCGCGGCTGCTCGGCTCGCGGCTCGACCTTGGCTATCGGCACATATACGAGCTCGCCTTCGCCCTCGTTATCGAGAATATCATCGCCGAAAAGCTCGCTGAGCCCGCGTCCGAGCCCCTTTTTCATATCTTTTGCCATATTTAGCTCCTTTTCCGGTACTTTTCGCGCAGGAGAAACTCCTCCGCGAGCTTCATATATGCGCGGCTGCCCTTGCCGATGCGGTCGTAGGACACGCCGGGCTTGCCGTGGCTCGGCGCCTCGGAAAGGCGCACGCTGCGCGGTATCACCGTCTCGTAGACCTTTGCGCCGAAGTACTCCTTCAGCTCGAACGCCACCTGCTGCGTGAGATTTGTGCGTCCGTCGTACATCGTCAGTACGATGCCCTGTATGCGCAGAGCGGGGTTGAGCCGCTTATTGCACATTTTTATTGTCGTCATTAAGTCGGCGATGCCCTCGAGCGCATAATATTCGCACTGCATGGGTATTATCACGCTGTCGGCTGCCACGAGTGCATTCAGCGTGAGCAGCTCCAGTGAGGGCGGGCAGTCGATGAATATGTAGTCATAGTCGTTGTATACAAGCTGCAGGGCGTTTTTGAGCACAAATTCGCGCTTATCCTGCCGCACGAGCTCCACCGACGCGCCGGACAGCTCCTTATTCGACGGTATCACATCGCCGTAAGGCGTTTGCTTGATGCAGTCGAGTGTGTCAGCGTTTTTTATCAGCAGCTCGTATGTACCGGGCGCGGCATACTTATCCACCCCCATGCCGGAGGTCGAATTGCCCTGCGGATCGCAATCGACGAGGAGCACTTTTTTGCCTTTCATTTTCAGCGCACAGGCAAGATTGACGCAGGTCGTTGTCTTGCCGACGCCGCCTTTTTGGTTGGCTATCGCAATTATCTTTGACATAGTCTCACCTCTTTACGATATTATAGCAAGACTTGTTGTCGATTTCAATGTTTCATGTGAAACATTTGAAATTTTTCTATGAATGTTTCATGTGAAACATCATTCAACGAGCATATCCACATCCTCGACCGTCAGACCGCGGTGGAGCGCAAGGTCAACGCCATATGCAATGAGCTTGGACACCGAGCGCACCAGCTCGTCGATATTCCGCGGCGTTACAAACAGGCTTTCCGCATTTGGGTCACTGCTGAGCGCGGATGCATCGGTCACGGTCGGCACGCCGACGGCGATAACGGGGCAGCCGAGGAAATCGGCGTTTATCGCGGCGCGGTCGTTGCCGACACCGCTGCCGGGCGATATTCCGGTGTCGCAGAGCTGCACATTGCGGCACAGTCGGTGCATTTCGCCGCTTGCAAGCGCGTCAATGGCAATAACGCAGTCGGGGGATACAATGGAGCATGCCGAGCGGATGGCTTGGGCGCTCTCAATACCCGTTGTACCCAAAACGCCGGTTCGAATAACAGAAACAGACGAAAACGCGGCAAAATCCTCAGGCAGCGTGGTTTTTAGGTGCCGTGTTACAATAATGCCGTCGGCAGCGCACGGTCCGATCGCATCGGGTGTCACCGCGCGGTTGCCGAGACAGGCAACGAGAAAGCTGCCGCCGTTCTCTACTGCGGTGAAGCTGCGCAGAATATCTGCAAGAGCGTTAGCGCACGAAGCGAAGCTGACACCACGCCGTGTAACATAATCTTCCATCTCAAGAGTGAGATACTTTCCGACAGGCTTACCGATAGCAGCAGCGCCAGTTTCATTTTCGATGACAACTCGGCTCACGCTCACGCCGTGGAGCGTAAGAGTGTCTGAGCGAACGCCCTCGGGCACCGTATCGAGCCGCGATGCTGCCTCGGCGGCAAGATCGGTGCGGGCAAATTTGTTCTGCATATTCCACCTCGTGATAACAAGATATTGTATATTATTGCCGTTTGAGCCACAAGTGATACGCAATGTAAGAAAAATGTTCGGAAAATGAATAAAATGCTTGCAATCTCAGGCGTTTGATGGTAAACTAATTATCCGCGAGCGTCTACTCGCGTTTCGTTACGCTAATCAGTCCCAACGGCAGTAACCGCCAGATGAGCGTTAAAGTCTGGCAGCCGGCGTAAACCGGCGGTTTTCGCCGGAAAATCCCGTAAGGATTTTTGTTACTAAGTTACAAGGAGGTGCACAGAAGATGCCCAACATCAAGTCTGCAATGAAGAGAGACGCAAAGAGCAAGGAGCTCCGCGCAAAGAATCGCGCTGCAAAGACCGCGCTCAAGACCGTCATGAAGAAGTTTGACGCAGCAGTCGAAGGCGGCGACAAGTCCGCAGCGGCAGAGACCTACAAGGTCGCAGTCAAGGCAGTTGACAAGGCAGCCGGCAAGGGTCTTATCCATAAGAACAACGCTGCTCACAAGAAGTCTGCAATGACCGTCGCTCTCAATAAGATGGACTGATCCCATAAAGATCAATAAACTCCCTCGGATGATTATTCCGAGGGAGTTTTTTAATGCGTTTGTCTGCACTTGCGGATACGGCTATTTCCGGTTGCACGACCAGATGGTGCCGGCGGAACAACAAAAACGGGCGACCAATGGTCGCCCCTACATTGTTGCCGGAAGTGCGGATATAAGTTCACCAGACAATCCCTCCGGCTTGCTGCTCCGCAGCAACCCACCTCCCTTTACACAAGGGAGGCAATGTGCGAGCGCAGCCTGCATTCCTACACCGCTTCGGAGTAGCTTTTAATAAACTTCCGCGCCTGATCGACGATGCGCGTATTCGATTTCAGCCGCAGGCTGACGCGCGGGGCAGAGCCCGCCTCGACCTTTATAAAGCCCTTGTACTCAGGCCTTGCGTAGAGCGCGGAGATGCGCTGCATATCAAAATCATTGAGCGCGAATATGAGCTTTCCGGACTTCTGCGAAATGTCGCTTATGCCCGCCTTGCCTGCCTCACCGCGCAGCAGCGCGACATTTATAAGCGCGCTCACGCCCGACGGCAGGTCGCCGAATCGGTCGATGAGCTCGTCGATGAGGTCGTCCGCCTCGTCCTCGCTCCTGAGCATCGCAATACGGCGGTAAATGTCCATGCGCTGACCCTCGGACGGGATGTACGACTCCGGTATATTCGCCGCAACCGCAAGATCCGCCGAGCACTCGGCGCGGTGCTCGACCTTCACGCCGCGCTCCTCGAGCACAGCCTCGCTCAGAAGCTTCATGTACATATCATAACCGACATCGGTCATGTGTCCCGACTGCTCCGCGCCGAGGAGACTGCCCGCTCCGCGTATCTCAAGATCGCGCATGGCTATCTTGAAGCCCGAGCCGAACTCGGCAAATTCGCGGATCGCCTCAAGGCGCTTTTCGGCTACCTCCGTGAGCACCTTGTTCTGCCGGAATGTGAGATACGCCGAGGCGCGGCGGGTGCTCCTTCCGACTCTGCCGCGTATCTGGTGGAGCTGCGCAAGCCCCATTTTATCCGCATCCTCGATGATGAGGGTGTTTACATTCGGAATGTCTATACCGGTCTCGATTATCGTTGTGCACACAAGCACCTGCACCTTGCCCTCGGACACATCCTCCATGACGGAGGCGAGCATATCCCTATCCATCTGCCCGTGGGCGACGCCTACGGTGACCTCGTTATCGAGCATCTCGCGCAGTCTTACCGCGGTACGATCAATGCTGTCTATGCGGTTGTGCAGGTAATACACCTGACCGCCGCGCTGTATCTCGCGGCGTATCGCGTCGCAGAGGATGCCCCAATCGTGCTCCATGACAAAGGTCTGCACCGGCAGCCTATCCTGCGGCGGCTCGTCTATCGAGGACATATCGCGGATGCCCGAAAGCGCCATGTTGAGCGTGCGCGGTATCGGCGTTGCCGAAAGAGTGAGCACATCAACACCGCGGCTCATGTCCTTTATGTGCTCCTTGTGTCCTACGCCGAAGCGCTGCTCCTCATCGACTATCAAAAGTCCCAGATTTTTGAATTTAACATCCTTTTGCAGCAGCCTGTGCGTGCCTATAACGAGGTCGCACCTGCCGGTTTTGAGATCGTCCAGCGTTTTCTGTATCTGCGCGGGGGTGCGGAAGCGGCTGAGCACCTCGACCGTTACCGGAAAGCCGAAAAACCGCTGCATCGCAGTCTGATAATGCTGCTGCGCCAGCACCGTCGTCGGCACGAGTATCGCCGCCTGACGGTTATCGAGGATGCACTTCATCGCTGCGCGCAGAGCGACCTCTGTCTTGCCGTAGCCGACATCGCCGCACAGAAGACGGTCCATCGGAGTCTGCGACTCCATGTCGGCTTTTATCTCGCTTATGCACCGGAGCTGATCGTCGGTCTCCGTGTAGCCGAAGTTATCCTCAAACTCGCGCTGCCACGGCGTGTCGGCGGCGAAGGCGTGACCCGGAACGCGGGCGCGCTCGGCGTAGAGCTTTATAAGCTCAACGGCCAGTTTCTTCGTCGCGGCTTTGGCTCTGGACCGTGCGCGCGACCATTCGGCTCCGCCCATCTTCGAGAGCTTTACATTCGAGTCCTCGGCGGCTCCGAGGTATTTTGTCACCATATCCAGCGCCGTTGCGGGGACATACAGAGTGTCGGTGCCGGCATAGCGGATCATGATGTAATCCTTTTCAAAGCCGTCCACCTTCATTTTTTTGATGCCCGCAAAGCGCCCTATGCCGTGCACCTCGTGCACCACGAGGTCTCCCGGCGCAAGGTCGGCATAGGAGTTTATCCTCTCGCGGTTCGAGGGGGCTTTTTTATTTTTATGCCTGTGCTCCCGCACGCGCAGAAGCTGCATATCGCTTATAACGGCAAGCTTTATGCTCGGGTACTCTATGCCCGCGGACATTCCGCCCACACTTATCGTGCAGCAGCCCTCCTCGGGTATTTTATCGAGCTTTTCCTGAAGATAGGCGCGTATGCCGTTATCCTTCAAAAAGCTCTGCAATACCTCGGCTCTGCGCATATCTCCGGCGAGCACTACAACACGGTAGCTCTGCTTTAAATACGCCGAGACATCCTCTGCGGCAGTCTTTACCGAGCCAGCGTACGACGGGAGCTGCTTTGCCGGAATGCTCACGAGCGTTTTGGGCTCTATTGGGTATCTGCCGACGGTGAACGCGTCGGTCATGTACAGTGCGTGTTCGGCGACGGTGCGTGTGAGCTCCTCCCAGCCTATGTGAAACGCCTGCGCCTGAACCGCGAGCAGACCCTTTTTCACGAGCTCCGACACATCATCGGAAAGCTGCTTTACATAGCCCTTTGCCCTGTCTGCGCATCTCGGGGGCTGGTCGAGCAGTATTACCGCCTCATCGGGTATGTAGTCCGCACCCGAGGCTTTCTCGTATAAAAACGGCAGATAACGGTCGGCATATTCGAGCTTCACACCGTTTCTTATGCGCTCTATATCGCTTCTGAGTGTTCCCTCGAGCTCGTTTAGCTGAGATGAGCTTTTGTGCCTTGCGCATTTGTCCGCTGCGGCTGTGAGCGCGCCGCAGAGCGTTTCCTCGCCGCCCGCTGCGAGAGTTACAAGGCTCTCTGCTGCCGGAAGTATGCGGCAGGTCTCCACCGCCTCCGTGCGCCTTTGCGTGCGCACATCGAAAAAACCCATGCTGTCAATATCGTCGCCCCAGAATTCTATGCGCACCGGCTCGGGGTAAGAGGGCGAGAAAAAGTCGATTATACCGCCGCGCCTTGCGAACTGTCCCGCGCCCTCGACCTGCTCGCTGCGGGTGTAGCCGCACCTTAAAAGTGCCGCCTCAAGCTCCTCCGGAGGGCAGCTTTCGCCGTCAGTTACCGTAAAAGCGGCTTTATCGAGCGTCTGCGGGGGTATTGCCCTCTGCATAAGCGCAGACACCGTCGCCACCGTAAGCGGGCTTTTGCCGCATTTGAGCGTGTTTAAAACGGAAAGTCGTTTCTGCTCGGCATCGCGCGATGCCGCCAGCGAGCTGTAGAATGTGAAGTCGCGCGCATACAGGGTGTTCACCGGCTCGCCGGTCATCGACTCGAGGTCGCGCGCAAAGCTCTCGGCAGAGCTGTCGTCGGGGCAGATGACGAATACCGGCAGCTCCAGCCGCTCGTAAAGCGCCGCCGCGAGGTTCACGCGGTGTATGCCCGAAAGTCCGGAAACGAGCGCGGGAAGTCCTCCGCTCTCCACCAGACCCGGGAGGGCGGCTGCTTCTCTGTTTTTGAATATTTGCTCATTGAGTATTTTCATAGTCCCCCAATTATAATCTCTTTCCCCCTCAAATGCAATCTTTTCAGAGGCGCATTGATGCATTACGAATACGGTTATTGCGGTGTCCCGACCGGAGGGTGCGGGCAAAACCGTCGCAGCGGTGCTGCCGGAAGTGCGGAGCAATGCTCACCAAACAATCCCTCCGGCTCGGCTATCGCCGACCCATTTTCCTTTACACAAGGGAGACAAGTGGTGCAACCTCTCACCCCAAACCTCGCATTATTGTGCAATGTTCTATAGTCTTAATACTATGTATTGTTAAATACATTAATATAATATATTGCAAAGACTTTAAAACTTTGCTATAATCAAAAATATAAGAATGGGATAATATGAGGATTTTTCTATGGGAGTCAATTCTATAAACGATATATGGCAGACCGTGCTCGGCGTTTTGGGTGAAAACCTCACCGGCACGGCTATCTCTACATGGTTTGACGACTGCGTACCCGTCGAGATCGACGGCTCAACGCTCGTTTTGCAGACAAGCTCCGATTTTAAGCGCGACATTATCGTGAAGCGCTTTTCCGAAACGATAAAAAAGGCGATGAGCGACATTTTCTCGACCGAGTTCTCCGTCAAGGTTCTCACCGAGGATGAGCTCGGCGACTACGAGGAGCGAAAGTCCGACGACGATCCTCTGCCGGAGATGGCGGGCTACACCTTCGACCGATTCATTGTCGGAAACTCGAACAAGTTTGCGCATAACGCCGCCGTCGCCGTCGCGCGCAAGCCCGGCAGCGCGTATAACCCCCTGTTCATTTACGGAAACTCCGGCCTCGGCAAAACGCACCTGCTGCTCGCCATCGGTCAGTACATCCGCGAAAACAACCCCGCCGCAAAAATAGCATATATAAAGGGCGACGAGTTTACAAACCAACTCCTGAAGTCCATAAAAGAGGGCACCGGCGAGGAGTTTCGCATGAAATACCGCAATGTCGATCTCTTCCTCGTTGACGATATTCAGTTCATCGCCGGCAAGCAGGCGACTCAGGAGGAGTTTTTCCACACCTTCAACAATATCTACGAGGCAGGTCACCAAATAGTAATCACCTCCGACCGTCCGCCGATGGAAATGACCCTGCTCGACGACCGTCTCATGACGCGGTTCCAGGGCGGGCTCATGGCTGACATTCAGCCGCCCGATATAGAAACGCGCATGGTCATAACCCGCGCAAAGGCAGCCCAGCTCGGACTCGTTTTGGAGGACGATGCCGTTGCGTTCATCGCGGAAACGCTGACCTCGAATGTTCGCCAGATAGAGGGCGTTATAAAGCGCCTTACCGCTTACCGCGAGATCCTCGACAGCACCATAGACATTGCCGCCGTAAAGCGGGCGATAAAGGATGTCGTGCGCATCGGAACATTCATCCCCTCGCCGCAGCTCATAATCCGCGAAAGCGCCCGCTACTTCCAGCTTTCAGAGGATGATCTGCGCGGTCAGAATCGCTCCAAAGCCACAGCCACCGCCCGTCAGATAGCAATGTATCTCATTCGCACGCTCACCTACACCGGTCTTAAAGAGATAGGCGCGGAGTTCGGAAACCGAAATCACTCGACCGTTATATCCTCTATAAGGAAGGTCGAGGAGCTTATAAAGGAAGACCCCATGTATGCCGCCGCGGTGAGAGATATAACCTCAAATATAAACTCCGTGTGAGCTTGGTTTTCAACATATAAATGTCGGATGTTTGTTAATAAGTGTTGAAAACTCGGGCTGTGTTTTTACCGTGTTGAAACCGCCGATTTTGTCCACATTTTTTTCAACAGCAAAAAGCCAGTCCCATCAAGGGCTTCACACACTTTTCAACAATAATTTCGTCTACTACTGTCACTACTGAAAATATTAAGATTTATTTTATAATATTCATTTTTTTCGTTTTTAACGGGAGGATAAACCAAATGAAATTTTCTTGCGAAAAGCATATTTTGCAGTCGGCTGTCTCCGTTTGCTCCAGAGCGGCAGCGGCGAAGAGCCCGATAAGCGCGCTCGAGGGTATTCTGCTCGAAGCGGGCGAAAGGCTGAGAGTAACCGGCTATGACCTCAAAAAGGGTATATATACTACTATTGACGCAGATGTCACCGAGCCAGGCAGCATCGTTCTCGATGCAAAGCTGTTTGGCGAAATGGTCCGCAGAATGCCCGACGGCATGGTGACCATATCCTCGGATGCCGACAATAAGACCACCGTAAAGTGCGGCAAGACCGAGTTTTCGTTCATGGGCATCGACTCCGAGGAATATCCCGAGCTTCCGAGCGTTGACGGCAGAAAGAGCTACAAGATAAAGCAAGGCGTTCTGAAGAACATGATAAACCAGAGCATCTTTGCCGTAAGCGATAACGACAGCCGTCCGGTATACACGGGATCCATGTTCGAGGTGGAAAACGGCTTTCTCGCCATGGTCTCCGTTGACGGCTACCGTCTTGCCATCCGCCGCGAGGCGATAGAGGGTCCCGAGGAGCACAATGAGTTCATCGTGCCCGGCAGCGCCCTTTCCGATATTGAGAGAATCAGCGCAAACGACAGCGAGGAGGACACCGGCATTTTCGTCGGCGCAAACCATGTCTCGTTCACCGTCGGCAGCACCGTTGTCGTGTCCCGCCGGCTCGAGGGCGATTTTCTCAACTACCGCAAGGCAATGCCCGACACCTTCAAGATGCATATAAAGGTCAATCGCGGCGAACTGCTGCGCGTTGTCGATCGCGTTGCGCTCATCATCGACGAAAAGACCAAGAACCCCGTGCGCATGACCTTCAATGAGAATTTTATCGACTGCCTGTGCAACACGCCCATCGGCAAGGCCGAGGATGTCTGCTTCTCCGAGGGCGACGGCGGCGGAATGGAGATCGGCTTCAACGGCAGATACCTCATGGACGCGCTCAAGGCAGCTCCCGCGGACGAGATCGACCTGTGCCTTAACAGCAACACCTCGCCCTGCATCATGGTACCCTGCGACGGCAGCGATAAGTTTAAATACATGATCCTGCCCATAAGACTGAGAGCCTGATTTTTTTGGAGGCGTTTGTCTGCACCTACGGATACGGTTATTGCCGTGTCACGACCGGTGGGTATCGGTAAAACCGGTATGCTGCCGCACTGCAACAGTGCATCCTTGGCTCCCTTGCGTAAAGGGAGCTGTCGGGCAGAAGCTTTTTCGTATTGCCCGCCACGGCGAGTGGTACAGCTTTTCATAGGAGCATAGAAAATGGATATAAAAATCACAACGGAATTTATAAAGCTTGATGCGCTGCTGAAATTTGCGGCTATGGTCGGCACCGGCGGCGAAGCCAAGTATGTCATAAACGAGGGTCTCGTCAAGGTAAACGGAGAGGTCTGCACCATGCGCGGCAAAAAGCTGCACGACGGCGACACCGTTGAGTTCGGCGGCGAGATCATTAAGATCGTCGCATGAGAATTGACCGCATAGCCTTAAACGGCTTTCGCAATTACGATTTTGAGACCGCACAGCTATCGCCCGGTACGAATGTTATATACGGCGAAAACGCGCAGGGCAAAACAAATCTCTTAGAGGCGGTGTATATGCTCGCCGCGGGTAAAAGTTTCCGCACTCGGTTTGACAGGGAGCTCATCGGCTTCGGCTGCGACCGCGCGGAGATATTGGCGGAGATAGTAAGCCACGACCGCGAGCAGACCGTGCGCATAGTGCTGCGTCAGGGCGTGAGAAAGCAGATAACGGTGAACTCGGTCAAAAAAACCGCGTCCGAGCTTGCCGGAACGCTCACGGCGGTGCTGTTCTGTCCGGATGATCTGAACCTCATAAAGGAGGGCGCGGCGGCACGGCGGCGGCTCATGGATAACGCCATCAGCCAGATCCGCCCGAGATACGCCGAGTACCTTTCGCAGTTTAATAAATTCTACGAGAGCAAGACCCGCATTTTGAAGGACTGGCACGAAAAGCCCTCTCTTTTGGACACGCTCGACGAGTTTTCCGACGGGATGTGCCGCGCGTCGGCGCAGCTCATACGGTATCGCGCATCGTTTGCCGCGCGCCTTGCCGAGGAAGCAGCGCCCATACACAGCGAGTTTTCCGGTGCGGGAGAAAAGCTCGGCATAGAATATTCGACCGTTTCAACGGTCAAGGATCCGACCGCCTCGGCAAAGGAGATATTCTACGACCTTTGCGACCATATGGAGGCGCATAAGCGCGCGGAGCTCGACTCCGGTCAGTGTCTTTCCGGCGCGCACAAGGATGATCTCATCATAAGCATAAACGGTAAAAACGCGCGGTCGTTCGCAAGCCAGGGTCAGACCCGCACGGCGGCGCTTTCGATAAAGCTGGCGGAGCGGGAGATATATCTCGACGAAACGGGGGAATATCCGATCCTGCTCCTCGACGATGTGCTCTCAGAGCTCGATACAAAGCGTCAGGAGTTTGTATTGAATCGAATCGGCGGCGGGCAGACGCTCATAACCTGCTGCGAGGACGAGGGAATATCGCGCCGCACCGGCGGCAAGGTGCTCCATGTTTCCGGCGGGAGGATAGGCTGATGTATCTTCATCTCGGCTCAGGCGCAGTGGTGCGCAGCGAGAGCATAGTCGGCGTTTTTGATCTGGATAATACGAGCCAGTCGCACCTAACACGCAAATACCTCGCCGCGGCGGAAAAAAGCGGTCAGGTCATAAATGTCGCGGAGGATATTCCGAAAAGCTTCGTCGTGTGTCAGGATGACGCCGGCATGCGTGTGTACCTCAGTCAGATGTCGAGCCAGACGCTTCTCAAGAGAGCAAACAGCGGCTTAATTGGCGATTGAAAAGATGAAGAATAAACAAATACGGTACGCACAGAAACAGTGCGAAACCTTACGGTTTTCACCACTGTTTCGATACCGTGTCTACGCAATAAATGTATAGGAGGGGCGCTAAAGCGCCACTGAAAAAATGTCGGATATTAACGAGAAGATAACACAGGAATATGACGCATCGAAAATACAAGTGCTCGAGGGACTGGAGGCTGTCAGAAAGCGTCCGGGAATGTATATCGGCTCGACCTCGTCGTCGGGTCTGCACCACCTTGTGTATGAGATAGTCGATAACTCGATAGACGAGGCTCTGGCGGGCTACTGCGACCGCATTGAGGTCATAATCGAGCCGGACGATGTCATCTGCGTTCGTGATAACGGCCGCGGCATACCTGTGGACATTCAGGAGCAGACCGGCAAGAGCGCGCTCGAGGTCGTTTTCACCGTGCTCCATGCGGGCGGCAAATTCGGCGGCGGAGGCTACAAGGTCTCCGGCGGTCTGCACGGCGTCGGCGCATCGGTCGTAAACGCAATGAGCGAGTGGCTCGTCGTGCATGTCCATAAAAACGGCAAGATATATGAGATGAAGTTCTCCCGCGGCAACATCACGCAGGAGATGAAAATAGTCGGCGATACCGACCGCACGGGCACCACCGTAAGGTTCAAGCCCGACCCTGAGATGTTCGACGACACCGTGTATGACTACGACACCCTGCACACCCGTATGCGCGAGCAGGCGTTCCTAAACGGCGGTCTGTACATCTCCACCGAGGACAAGCGCGAAGGCAAGGAGCAGAAGGACGAGATGTGCTATGCCGGCGGCATCCGCGAGTTTGTCTCGTTCATAAACCATAACAAGACTCCGCTGCATAACGAGGTCATCTACATGAAGGGCGAGCGCTCCGACTCCGAGGCGGAGATAGCGCTGCAGTATAACGACAGCTATAACGAGGTCATAGTCTCGTTTGCAAATAACATCCACACCCCCGAGGGCGGAATGCACGAGACCGGCTTCCGCACGGCGCTGACGCGCGTCCTCAATACCTACGGCACCAAGGTGGGTATTCTGAAAAACGACGATAAGCTCTCCGGCGAGGACTGCCGCGAGGGTATGACCGCCATCATTTCCGTAAAGCTCACCGAGCCGCAGTTCGAGGGTCAGACCAAGGCAAAGCTCGGCAACTCCGAAATGCGCACGCTCGTTGACAATGTTGTGTCCGACAAGCTTGAGCAGTTTCTGGAGGAAAACCCCGCCGTCGGCAAGGCGATACTCGAAAAGGCAATGACCGCCTCCCGCGCGAGAGAAGCCGCGCGCAAGGCGAGAGAGTCCGTGCGCAGAAAAACAGGTCTGGAATCCGGTCAGATGCCGGACAAGCTGCGCGACTGCAACGAGCGCGACGCATCGCTCACAGAGCTGTACATCGTCGAGGGCGACTCGGCAGGCGGCTCGGCAACTCAGGGCCGCGACTCGCGCTTTCAGGCGATCCTGCCGCTTTGGGGCAAGATGCTCAATGTCGAAAAAGCGCGCGCGGACAAGGTCTACGGCAACGATAAGCTCGCGCCGGTCATAACCGCGCTCGGCGCCGGTATAGGCGATGAGTTCGATGTAAATAAGCTCAGGTATCATAAGATCGTCATCATGGCGGATGCCGATGTTGACGGTGCGCATATCCGCACCCTTATGCTGACCTTCTTCTTCCGCTTCATGCGCCCGCTTATCGAGCAGGGCTATGTGTACTCGGCGGTGCCGCCGCTTTACAAGCTCTCCCGCGGCAAAACCACGCGCGTTGCCTTCTCCGATGAGGAGCGCGACCGCGTTTCGGCGGAGCTCAGGGGCGATAACGCCAACGCGAAGGTTGATATATCCCGTTTCAAGGGTCTTGGCGAGATGGACCCGCACGAGCTGTGGGAGACCACCATGAACCCCGAAACGCGCACTCTGCGCCGCATCTGTCTCGAGGACGCGGTGAAGGCGGACGAGATATTCACCATTCTCATGGGCGAGCAGGTCGAGCCGCGCAAGGCGTTCATTGAGGAAAACGCCAAATACGCGGTTAATCTCGATTTTTAAAGGAGCAGCGGCGAAAGAGATATTGTGTCGGCTAATGAACAAGAGAAGAGAAAAGAATCAGAAAATGAAGCGATCAACGGGGATAGACTTGATAAAAACGATTGCAATATTCAGCATCGTTATGATCCATGTTTCGGCACAGTACCTTGTGGTGTACGGTGCGGTCGGCACATGGCAGTTTGACGCATCGGTCGTATGGAGATGCCTTTGCGGAGCGGGTGTGCCGCTGTTTCTCATGTGTTCGGGCGCTCTTATGCTGCGCCCCGAAAAGGAGCTTACGGTAAAAAGGCTGTATTCGCACAATATTCTTCGCCTTGTTATCGCAATGCTTGTCTGGGCAATGGCATATAAGCTGTGGTGGCTGTATTTCGGCGGCGCGCTCAATGCAGCGAATATTGTCAATGCATTTAAGGAAGTGCTTCTGTTTAATCAGGAGTTCCACCTGTATTATATCCACATAATGCTGCTGGTGTACTTCTTCCTTCCGGTAACGAGAAGCTTTGTAAAAAACGCGACCGAAAAGGAAATGAGATATTTTCTGCTGGTGTGGTTCTTGTTCGGCATACTGTACCCGACCGTGAAGCCGTACTGGCCGTTTAACCTGGTGGGTGACATACCGTCGCAATGGTCGATGGTAATGAGCTACTCCGCCATAGGCTACGGTGTGCTCGGTTATTACATAAACAGAAATCGATTCTCGGTAAAAACCGGTATGCTGCTTGCTGTTATAGGCTATGCCGCGGTGCTTCTGCCGACGCTGCTCGTGACAAGGGCAAACGGTGTACTGTTTCAGGGCTGCCTCGACGGCATGACATTCGGAATGTGCCTGCTTTCGGCGGGAATATTCATCCTGTGTCTGCACGCCGGCGAAGGGCTGAAAAAGGGCAAAGGTTTTGTGGCTTATATGTCCAGGGCATCGTTCTGCATATATCTCTGCCATATGTTCGTGATGTACACGCTTCAAAATCTCGGTGCGTTCACGGTCGTAACACCGGCAGTATCAATACCGCTGCTGACTGCTGCGATCGTCGCCGTCGGCACCGCCGTGTATTGGGTAATATCGCATATTCCGGTTCTGAACAGGTGGATAGTGTAAGGCGCAATGCCCCTCGCGGCGAGCGAGCCCCTCAAGGGGAAGCCAATATGCAGACTTGCGTCTGCCAATGAATAATGAAGAATAAACAAATGCGGTACGCACAAAAACAGCGCGAAACCTTACGGTTTCCATCATTGCCGCGATACCGTGTCTGTTAAGCGTTGAAGAATGTAAAACAGAGCGAGAGTTTTATGGTTTCGCCGGAACATTCCGGTCGGGATTTTGCAATAAATGTATAAGTACAGCAGAAAGGCGTAACTAAAAGATGGCAAGTAAGAATAAGGATTACAAACCCGAGGATATAGCGTTTCCGGAGCAGCACATAGAGCAGTCCGAGCTCGTGAGCGAAATGAAAAACAGCTATATCGAATACGCAATGAGCGTTATCATCGGGCGTGCCCTGCCGGATGTGCGCGACGGCTTAAAGCCCGTGCACCGCAGGATACTCTACGCTATGTACGAGGATAACCTCACGCACGATAAAGCGTTTCGCAAGTGCGCTACCGCGGTCGGCGATGTGCTGGGCAGATACCATCCGCACGGCGACGCATCGGTATACGACGCGCTGGTGCGTCTTGCGCAGGACTTCTCCATGCGCTATCCCCTCATAGAGGGCCACGGCAACTTCGGCTCCGTTGACGGCGATCCCCCCGCGGCTTACCGTTACACCGAGGCGCGCATGGCGCGTATGTCCGACGAGATGCTGCGCGATATAGAAAAGGACACCGTCGATTGGGACCCCAACTTCGACGAGACCCGCAGAGAACCGCGCGTTCTGCCGTCGAGATTTCCGAACCTGCTGGTGAACGGCTCGTCGGGTATCGCGGTCGGCATGGCGACGAACATCCCGCCGCATAACCTCACCGAGGTCATAAACGCCTGCATCTGCGTTCTGGATAACCCCGAGGCGACCATGAGCGAGCTTTTGCAGCACATCACCGGTCCCGACTTCCCGACAAAGGGCATCATCATGGGCAGAAGCGGCATCCGTCAGGCTTACATGACCGGACGCGGCAAGGTCATAATGCGCGCGCGCACGGAGTTTGAAGAGTTCGGCAAGGACAGAACGAGGATAATCGTAACCGAGCTTCCGTATCAGGTCAATAAGCGCCAGCTCATTGCCGCCATCGCCGAAAATGTCCGCGACAAGCGCATAGAGGGCATATCCGACCTGCGCGACGAGACCGACCGCAACGGTATGCGCATCGTTATAGAGCTCAAGCGCGACGCAAACCCGCAGGTAGTGCTGAACCGTCTGCTCACCCAGACCCAGATGCAGACGAGCTTTTCGATAAATATGCTGGCGCTGGTGAATAACCAGACCCAGCCGAAGATACTCAATCTGCGCCATATCATCGACGAGTACCTCACCTTCCAGGAGGAGCTCATCGTGCGCAGAACGAAATACGACCTCAAGAAAGCCGAGGAGCGCGCCCACCTGCTGGAGGGTCTGCTTATCGCGCAGGATAATATCGACGAGGTCATCCACATCATCCGCAACAGCTACGATAACGCCAAGCAGAACCTCATGGAGCGCTTCGGTCTGTCCGATGTCCAGGCTCAGGCGATACTCGATATGCGCCTGAAATCGCTCCAGGGTCTCGACCGCGAGAAGCTCGAGAACGAGTACAAGGAGCTCGAGGCGCGCATAGCGTATTACAGGGAGCTGCTCGCCGACCCCGAGAAGATCAAAGGCGTTCTCAAAACCGAGCTCATCGAGATCCGCGACAGATACGGCGACGAGCGCAAGACCGAAATACAGGATGTCGAGGACGAGATAGACATAGAGGACCTCATCGACGAGGAGGACTGCGTATATACCCTGACCCACAACGGCTATATAAAGCGCCTGCCCACGGCGGAATACCGCGCGCAGGGACGCGGCGGCAAGGGCGTTAAGGCAATGGCAACGCGCGAGGAGGACTATGTGGAGACCGTGTTCACCGCCTCCACGCATGACAGCATCCTGTTCTTCACGAACCTCGGCAAGGTGTATGTCCGCAAGGGCTACCGCATCCCCGAGGCGGGAAGGTCGGCGCGCGGTCAGAATATAATAAATATAATCCCCACCGAGACAGGCGAAAAGGTAAGCGCCATGATCGCCGGACGCGGTATCGCGGAGGATAACTACCTCGTGTTCATAACCCGCAACGGCACCGTAAAGCGTACAGCGCAGTCGGCGTTCAAGAACATCCGTTCAAACGGCATCCGTGCGCTGTCACTGGATGAGGGCGACGAGCTCATTACCGTGCTCGAGACCTCCGGCGAGGATAAGATACTGCTTGCAACTCACGACGGCATGGCGATCTGCTTTAACGAAACAGACGCGCGCGCAATGGGTCGTGACGCGGTCGGCGTCCGCGGCATAAGGCTGCGTGAGGGCGACTTTGTCGTCGGAGCGGGCATCGCCGCCGAGGGCTCGGCGATACTGTCAATAACCGAAAACGGTTACGGTAAGCGCACCGATGTCGGCGAGTACAGCGTGCAGAACCGCGGCGGTATGGGACTTAAAAACTATAATATCACCGATAAGACAGGACCTATCGCGGATGTGGTCATTGTCACCGGCGGCGAGGATCTGCTCGTCATTTCCGATGACGGCACGATAATCCGCATGGATGTCGGCAGTATCAGCCTGCTCTCGCGCAGCACCCAGGGTGTGCGTGTTATGCGTCTTTCCGGCGATGCGAAGGTCATCTCCATCGCACCCGCCGATAAGGAGGAGACCGAAGCGGAGGACTCCCCCGCAGAGAGCACCGAAACCGAGAATAACGAGTGATCTCAATATAGATGTATAGGAACGGCGCTAAAGCGCCACTGAAAAAAGAGGCTGAAATTATGAATGACAACAGAGAAAATCGTAACAAAAACAACAGCCCCGAGAGCAGCAAAACGAAGCTCGTTTTCGGCGTGATCTTCGGAATGGGAGTCTTGCTGAACATGATCGAAAGCGACAGCGCCGGCGGTGCGATATTCATGATCATCATATTCGCGGTGATCCTGTTCTTCGCCGTTGCCGCAATGAAGAACGCAAAGGAAAAAGAGAACAAAAGCTCCGACGCGAGCACGCCGAGCGAGAGCGTGCGTCCCGCCGCGAGCAGAAGCAAGGGCAGCGCTGCCATCGACCTGACGCAGCTCGTCAAGCAGGGCGAGAGCCTCTCCAAGCGCCTGACCGAAAAAATGCGCGACGACCTCACGCGCTGCGACGATGACCATGAGCACGTGGAGCCGAACTACGCCGCCGCACCGAGCGAAAAGCGTGCCGAGCAGCTGCGCGAGATGCTCAAGAACGGCATCATCGAGAAAGAGGAATATAACATTTTGATGAGGAAATACGGTCTGAAATGAAGAAAACCGTCACGATCTACACCGACGGCGCGTGCTCCGGAAACCCCGGACCGGGCGGTTGGGGGGCGATACTGCGCTATAACGGCGCGGAAAAAGAGCTGTCCGGCGGCGAGAGCCGGACGACGAACAACCGCATGGAGCTGACCGGCGTCATCTCTGCGCTGCGGGCCTTGAAGGAGCCGTGCATCGTGGAGCTGTACTCGGACTCGAAATATGTCATCGATGCGCTCAGCAAGGGCTGGGCGGTGTCGTGGCGGCGCAACGGCTGGAAGAAGGCGGACAAGAAACCGGCGCTGAACTCCGAGCTGTGGGCGGAGCTGCTGGAGCTCTGCGATAAGCACGAGGTGCGCTGCCATTGGGTCAAGGGTCACGCGGAGAATGAGTTCAACAACCGCTGCGATGCCCTCGCCGTCAAGCAGCGCGATTCTTTTTAGAGGCGGATCTCCGCAGCTGCGAATACGGTCATTGCGGTCTCCCGACCGGTGGGTGCCGACGAAACAATAAAAAAGACGGACGACCACCGTGCACCGAACCGTAAAAACGGACAATAGACAAAACACCCCCTATGTAGGAAAATAGAAGTACTACATAGGGGGGCTTTTTTGTGCTGTCCGTATATTCTGGCGCGGTGGTCGCCCATCTTTTTTTTCATATGTTATTGTCGAGATGGCGCAGAACAAACAATTGCCATTCTCGGTAGCGCATTGCCCCTCGCGGCGAGTGGCACAATAGAGAAAAACCGAGTCCATGTTGGACTCGGTTTTTGTTATTCCTTATACTCGTTTATTATCTCGTCAATGGCGTCGGAGGGCTTTGCACTCTCCTTGGGACGGCGGGTCGGAGCCTGAAGCGTGGGCTCGGGGTTGTCCTCGGTGTTGCCGGCTTCGATGACGACATCCGTCTCCTGCTCGGTCTCGGCTGAGGGCTTTTTGACCGGCTTCGGCTTCGGCAGCTCCTCGGGCAGACAGCGGTTTTTGATGATGAGCCAGCCCTCGATCAGCAGCATTCCCGCCGTGCCGACGAGGATGAGCTCAAGCCCCATGTACCGGCTGTCGGCAAGCGTTGTTATGCACATGAACGCGGCAAGCTGGCACATATAGCACGCCTTGCGCGGAGCGCTTTTGCCGAACGCGTATCCGGCGGTGCGCATGAACGCGATGATGCTGCTGCACACGGCGAGGATCTCTATCGCGTAGCTCCAGAGGTTTGGGTTATTCGCGTTTGCGCGGTAGCACACGATGAGCCAGACACAGTACATGATAACGGGTATCGCCATGAAAATGCTGACGAGTCCCGGCGAATAGTGCTTGCGCGAGGCGTTGCAGACGAGCGGAAAGCTCAGCCCGCTGAGTATCGCAAGCGCAGCCAGCAGCGCATAAAGACTGCGCTGAGCATCCAGCGAGGAGTTTATTATCGTCATGATGCCGCCGATAACGGTGACGGCGGCGATGATATACGCCGCTATGATGTACACTATCGAGATGCCGCGCAGAGCCTCGCTCATGCCGGTGGGATATACCTTGCCGTCCTTGTCCATCGCCTTTGTGTGCAACCAGAGCACGACAACGGCGGCGACGATGATAAGCGGCAGAATTATATTGAGAATGCTGGGATTTATAAGACCGGTCTCGGAGTCGCGCGCCACCTGCATCTGCAGCCAGCGGAAGAACGCGCCGAATGCGCCGAGAGCGCACACATAGCACGAGGCGACCAGCGAGTCACTGGCGTTTTTGTTATTTTTAAGCATAGTACCTATCCCAAAAAAATAGAATTACCTTAGGTCAAGCATAGTTGGCCGGTCCTTTGATTTTATACTCATTTAGCCTAACAGTCAAGATGAAAGGGTGATGCCTTGGTGAAAAGAATACTTGCCGCGGCAATTTTGATGACGGTAATGGTGCTGCTTCTGCCGCGTTTGCCGGACACTGCCGCGCTCCCCGCGCCTGCCGCGACGGATGCGTCTACCGCCGCTCTGGACAAGACTGCCGCGCCCCTGCAAGCCGATTCCGAGCGCAGCATAAGGCTGCTTGCCGGCGGCGAGGTGCATAAGATAAGCGTTTATGACTATCTTCTGGGTGTCGTTGCAGCCGAGATGCCGGTGTCGTTCGAGCCCGAGGCGCTCAAGGCGCAGTCGGTAGCCGCGCGCAGCTACCTCCAGCGCGCCATCGCCTCGCCGAAGCACGACGGAGCCGACATCTGCTCCGATTCAAGCTGCTGTCAGGCGTACCTCTCCGAGGACGAGCTGCGCTCAAGCTGGGGCGAAAACTACGAGGCGTACATGGAAAAGATACGCGCCGCGGTCACCGCGACAGACGGCGAGTATCTCAGCTACGACGGTCACCCCGCTATGGCGGCGTTCCACTCATCCTCCGACGGCGAGACCGAGGACAGCTCGGCGATCTGGTCGGATGTGCCGTATCTCGTGAGCGTGTCCTCGCCCGAGACCGCCGAAACGGTGCCGAATTTCGTGAGCAGCGTAGAGAGTGCAGACATTGATTTCCGCGACACGATACTGTATCTCAAGCCCGAGGCGGACATGACCGGCGATGCTGGAAGCTGGGTCGGCGAGGTAAAGCGCAGCGCGTCCGGTCGCGTTGCGGCTGTGACGATCGGCGGCGTTGAGTTTACCGGCGGCGAGCTGCGCAGTCTCTTCAAACTGCGCTCGACCGATTTCGACATTTCCCATGCCGACGGCAAATTTGTGTTTACCGTCCGCGGCTACGGCCACGGCGTGGGCATGAGCCAGTACGGCGCCGACACCATGGCAAAGCAGGGCAGCTCCTACCGCGAGATCCTCAGCCATTACTACCCCGGCACGACCCTGGTGGATAAGGGCTGAAATGCGCGCTATGCGCATTTGCTCCCTTGCACCTTGGCTCCCTTTACACAAGGGAGGCAATGTGCGAGCTGCGCTCGCAAGTGAATAGGTAATAGTGAAGAATGAATAGTTGCGGTGAGTGTAAGCCGCACAGATAAACGCAAAGATCCGCACCGAAAGGTGCGGATCCTTCTATCAATAGAATGTTGCAACGGGATTTTCGGGGACCTCACAGGGCTCATCGGAAACGAAGGTGAGCACAGGCCCTTTTTTGCCGTAGGCGCGGCTGAACTTGAAGTTTACGCGCGCGGTGAGGATGTGCCACGAATCGCCCTCGATGCTGTCGGAGTTATCCCACTGACAGATGAGTCCGGCAAACTGAATGTCCTCTGCGCAGCAAGCCATGACATGGCGGCCGACGATAAAGTGACCGGCGGGGACCTTTTTGCGCTTGAGGTAGCGGCACTTGAAGCGCACTACCTTGTTCTCGTACTTCTTTGGCTCCTCGGACATATCGCGGTACCACACGGCGTAGTCGTCGTCGCCGATCTCAACGACGGGAGCGTTGAGGTCAAACGGCAGGGGATCGACTATCTCGTCGTACTTGACGGTGCCGTCAGCGTACTCATAGGCGATGTCGCTGCGGCGCGATGCCGCGCGCACGAGCTTGTGCAGCTCCATCCGGTCCATGGAGTCGTCATAGCGGTTGAATACCACCAGCTCTGCGCTCTTGAGCTTATCGTACACGAGGTTGCGCATATTCGCGTTGTAGCTCAAAATGCTGCGTGCATCTGCGAAGAAAAACTCCTGATACACCATCCACAGCTCCGGCAGCGCCTGATACAGATCGTCGAGCATCCACATTCCGTTATACTCGATAACGCACCGCTCGCAGTCGTACTGCTCTATCCAGCGGCGCAGATTTTCGCGCGTGAGCTCGGACGGCTCATCTATGCTGACCATGAAGACATTCGGCGCGGAGAACTTGTCGGGAGCGTACTCCTCCTCGCCCTCTTCGCAAACGAGCAGCAGCGTTCTCTCGCCGCTGTTGAAACGCTTGTCCTCGAGCGTTTCCTGAATGAATTTCGTTTTTCCGCTCTCGAGAAAGCCCGTGAACAGGAAAACGGGGATCTCTTTGACCTTACTCAATGCCGAACAACTCCTTGATAGCCTTTTCGTTAAGCTTCGAGCCTATTACGCAGATGCGACCCGTAACGGCGGGCGAGCCGCGGCGGATGTCGCCCTCGCCGGGGACATAGTCAAAGTATATCCACTCGCCGTCGGAGGCATCGACAAAGCCCTTTGCGCGCAGGATGGTGCCGCAGCTCTCGTCGGCTGCAAGGCGGTCGAGAATATCCTGAAGCTGAGCCTGCGTAAACTTCTTGGGAGTTTCAACGCCCCAGGAGGTGAACACCTCGTCGGCATGGTGATGGTCATGGTGATCGTGACCGCAGCCGCAGTGCTCGTCGTGATCGTGATGGTGCTCATGCTCGTGATCATGGTCGTGGTGGTCATGACCGCAGCCGCAGTGCTCGTCGTGGTCATGGTGATGCTCGTTGTGGTCGTGATGCTCCATCTCCTGCATGGTGGTGGACAGAGAGTCTATGCGCTCCATGACATCGACGATCTGCTTGCCGTCGAGCTCTGACCACGGAGTTGTGATAACGGTGGCGTTGGGGTTGAGCTGACTGAGCATGGCGGTGGCGGTTATCACCTTGCCGTCGGATGCGGAATCGGTGCGGCTGAGGACGATGACATCGGCGTTGTGCACCTGGTCGTTGAAAAATTCACCGAAGTTGCGGATGTACATTTTGCATCTGCCGGCATCGACTACGGTGACCTTTGCGCCGATCTCGCAGCCCTCTACTCCCGCGACTGCCTTTGCGACATCCGAGAGCTTGCCCACGCCGCTCGGCTCGATGAGGATGCGGTCGGGGTGGTATTGCTCTATGACCTTTTTGAGCGCCTCGGTGAAGTCGCCCACGAGGGTGCAGCAGATGCAGCCGGAGTTCATCTCGGTTATCTCAACGCCCGCGTCCTTGAGGAAGCCGCCGTCAACGGCGATCTCGCCGAACTCATTCTCGATGAGAACGAGCTTTTCGTTTTTATAGCCCTCCGCGATGAGCTTGCGGATGAGCGTGGTTTTGCCTGCTCCGAGAAATCCGGAGAAAATGTCTATTTTAGTCAAGGTTATTGCCTCCTATGTTGATATACAAATCTGAAACTATATTATAACACAGCTTTGCAAATTTGCAAACTTGTGTTGACGGTGCGATTCATATATAATTGAAGAAACACGCGATTGGCTCCCTTTACGCAAGGAAGGCAATGGTGCTGGTTTTCTCCGCAGTGCGTTACCGTGACAGCGCAGTTAGGAAAACCGCCATTGTTCGTGGCGAAACGCCGGCCACGGCGAGTGACCGAGCATTGTTCGCTCGCACTTTGCAATTGCCGCTTGCGCGGAAAGGCAAGTTTCTTTATAATGTAGCATACAGTAAATAATAACGGCTGTGGGGAAGATAGCATGAGGAAACTGCGAATAACGGCGATGATAGTCTGCCTGAGTGTGATGCTTGGGCTTTTTGCCATGCCCGCTCTGGCTGAGGACAACGCACAGCCGAAGCTCGGCAGCGCCGAGTGCGCGCTTCTGGGCGATATGGGCACCGGCAGGATACTCTACAACGCCAACGCCTACTCCCGCCATGCCCCCGCGAGCCTTACGAAGATAATGACGATGCTGCTCGCCGTTGAAGCCATCGAGAGCGGCAGCGTTTCCGCGGACGACACCGTCACCGCCGGAGCCGACTGCAAAACGGGTCTTGACGACGACAGCTCCACCGCCGGCATCTACATCGGCGAGAGCATGAGCCTTGAGGATCTTCTCTACTGCGCGGCGCTTGCCTCGGCAAACGAGGCGTGCAACATAATCGCCGTGCATATAGCGGGCTCGATAGAGGCGTTTGTGGACAAAATGAATGTGCGCGCCGATGAGCTCGGGTGCAGCGGAACGCACTTTACGAACACCCACGGCATGCCCGATCCCGACCACTACTCCACCGCGCGGGATATATTCATCATCTCCTGCGAGGCGATGCGCCACCCGCTTTTCGCAAAGCTCGTGGGCACCTCGGAGCACACCGTTTCCGCGACGAACCTTTCGTCCGAGCGGCGGCTCAAAAGCTCGAACGCGCTCATTTGCAGCGATTCGGTGTACACCGGAAAATACCGCTATGACGGTGCGGTGGGCATAAAGACCGGCTACACCGACGCCGCGGGCTATTGCCTCGTGGGAGCGGTTCAGCGCGACGGGGTGAATGTCATAACCGTCATCCTCGGAGCCGACGGCGACAAGGAAAAGAAAGAGTTTGACAGCTTTGCCGACTCGGTTAAGCTGCTCGACTGGTGCTTTGAAAACTATTCCTACCGCAGCATCGTAAGATCCGGCACCGTTGTGGGCACGCAGCCCATAGAATACGGCGGCGCGAGCGGCACGGTGGAGCTTCTCTGCGCGGGCGATGTAAACGCCCTGGCTGAAAACTCGCTGGATGCCGCAAAGCTGAAAAAGACCGTTAACCTCAACGCCGAAACGCTCACCGCCGAGTGTCCCGAGGGCACCGAGCTCGGCACCGTGAGCTTTGCAGACCCCAATGACGGCGCCGTTTACGCAACGGTGAAGCTCGTCGCCGGTAAGACCGTTATGAACGAGCAGACCGAGACCCAGCCGCAGACCCCGCAGGGACTGCGCTCGGATCAGAAGCTTGCGCTCGTCATCGTGTGTGCGCTGTTTGTCGTGACCACGCTCACGCTGCTGCTTCTGGCGGCGAGAAAGCGCAGGGCTAAGAGGAGCCGTCGGAAAATGTCGAAAACAAAGACCCAAAAGCGCCCGCAGAGCGGGGCGCGGAGATGATATATGGAAAACGCTGCAGAATATTTAAGACAACTCAATTTCGCGTCCATGGCGCTGCGGATAGCGCTCGCCGTGATAGTCGGCGGACTGCTGGGGCTTGAGCGCGAGCGCAAAAGCAGTCCCGCGGGCTTCCGCACATATATGCTCGTCGCCATCGGCTCGACGATGACGATAATGCTAAGCCAGTATCTCGATATAATGCTCTCGACGAAATGGCTTGCGCAGGCGCAGGCAGTAGGCGCGACTCACGATGTCTCGCGCTTCGGCGCTCAGGTCATAAACGGCGTGGGCTTTCTCGGCGCGGGCACCATCATCCTCACCGGCAGAAAACGCGTGAAGGGACTCACCACCGCGGCGGGACTGTGGGCGTCGGCGTGTCTGGGTCTTGCCATCGGCGCTGGCTTTTACGAGTGCGTGGGCATATGCGTCGCGCTTATCCTCATCTGCATGTATGCCTTCCCCGCGCTGGAATCGCGCATGATACTGCGCTCGCGGTATATGAATATCCTCGCGGAGCTGGAGGGCTTTGACCATTTCGGCATCGTTCTGGCAACGCTGCGAGAGCTTGGCGTCACGGTTTGCGATGTGGATCTGACAAAGCATCCGGAGGACAGCAGGGCATCGCTCGGTGTGCACCTGAGCGTGTACCTGCCGAAGGAGATAAACCATACGATGCTGCTTGCGCGGCTGTCAACGCTCGGCGGCATCGTGTCCATAGAAGAAGGTCAGTAAGGGGGTGAGAATATGCTGTCATGCTTTGATTTTATAAGGGAGAGCACCATGCTCGCGCTTACGCTGCGGCTCGTCGCCGCGTTTATCTGCGGAGCCGTCATAGGCGCCGAGCGCGAGATAAAGCGCCGCCCCGCGGGCTTCCGCACGCATATCCTCATCTGCCTCGGAGCCGCCGTAACAACGCTCACCAGCCAGTATCTCCTGCTGGGTCTGGGGCTCATGACCGATGTCGGGCGGCTCGGCGCGCAGGTCATAGCCGGTATCGGCTTCATCGGCGCTGGCACCATCATCGTCACCGGCAGGCGGCAGGTAAAGGGACTCACCACCGCGGCGGGGCTGTGGGCATCGGCGATAGTCGGACTCGCCTGTGGTGCGGGCTTTGTCGAGTGCGCGATATTCGCAACGGCGGTGATACTGTTTGCCGAGATCGTGCTCATAAAATTTGAGTTCAAGTTCGCAAAAAGCGGCAGCCTGTGCACGCTCTACATCGAGTATGCCAATGCCGCAACGATAAACGAGGTGCTTGAGCTGCTCAGCGCCCGCTCGCTCAAGGTGTCGAACCTTGAGGTCAGCCGCACCGAGAGCGAGGATGAGCAGCATCGCTACTATGCGCTCCTGTCCGTGCGCACCAACCCGAAGCTCAGCGGCACCGAGATAGTCACCGCCATCACCAAGCTCCCCGATGTATTTGCCGTCGAGGAAATGTGATTTCAGAGGCTTTTCAGAGGCGCATTGACGCACCTACGAATACGGTTGCTGCGGTGCCCCGACCGGTGGCTGCCGGCGAAACCATAAAACTGCCGCGTAGTATAGGTGCGAAATAATTCAAATCATCGGTGTAAGCCGATACCCCAACTATTCACTCTCCGCTCGCGCTTTGGCTCCCTTGCGTAAGGGGAGCTGTCAGGCGTAAGCCTGACTGAGGGATCGTTTTTTGCCGGTGCTTAAATGCATTGCCAAAGCCCGAATAGACTTGACGAAACGGCATTTTTGGTGCATTATATAAGGTGATTTATAATTTACCGAAAGGCTTCATATATGATATTCGCTATTGTGGCCGCGGTTATTCTTATCGCGGATCAGTGGCTCAAATACTGGGTCACCGTTAATATCACGCTCGCTACCGGCTCACACGAGCTTTTGCCGGGTGTTGTCAAGCTCGTCAACATCCACAACTCCGGTGCGGCGTTCGGTCTGCTTGATAATGTTTCGTATGCGCGGTGGATATTCCTTGCGATAACGGCGGCGTTCGTCGTGATCATCGCGCTGCTGCTTGCAAAGCGCGTTTTCGACTCGAAATTTGCCGTGTGGTGCGAGGTGCTGTTTCTCACCGGTGCGCTCGGCAACTGCATCGACCGCGTTTTCCTTGGCTATGTTGTGGATATGTTCAAGCTCGATTTCGTCAACTTTGCCGTTTTCAATATTGCCGACGCGGTTCTGGTCGTGTCGTGCCTTATGTTTGTGATCTATGTGTTCTTCGGCTCACGCTCGACCGAGGAGGACGATGACG
>SAMEA104315424__coassemble_392_pt1 | contig 48456 bp, 51 predicted proteins | sample SAMEA104315424__metabat2_low_PE_018 | metagenome-assembled genome bin SAMEA104315424 (sample SAMEA104315424) | gut metagenome | biome: Monkey gut; feature: monkey-associated habitat; material: faeces | place: China | collected 2013 | reverse complement strand
TGCTTTCGGAGTTGCAAAGAATTGAGAACGGTAACGCAGTCAATGATGAGTTGCTGGACCTAATTGAAATGATAGCCGATATTCTCGGCGGAATGAAGGAGGAATCTGAATGAACAAAGAAAAAGAAATGACCGCTCCCGATGTATCTGTTGGCGCAGATACGGAGCAGTCATCTCAAAACCTTACTGACAATAGTTTAACCGATTTTGACCCGGATTTCAAGGGGGCTGACGACGATTTATACCGAGAAATTCAAAGAAGGATGGCTCCGGACTATCTGGAAACGGTGTCTATGACCACCCTCTATGACACCGACTTTGAGGGACAGGAGCCCCTGATCGACGGCCTGCTGTATCGGGGAGCCTATTTACTGGCAGGTTCCCCGAAGGTGGGAAAGAGTTTCCTGATGGCCCAGCTTGCCTATCAGGTCAGCACCGGCCTGCCTCTGTGGGGCTATAAGGTGCGAAAAACGGGCGTTCTTTACTTTGCGCTGGAAGATAACTATGCCCGCTTGCAGCGGAGACTATTCCGAATGTTCGGCGCTGAGGCGGCAGAAAATCTGTATTTTGCTACCCACTGTAAAACAGCCAACAGCGGTCTGGAGGATCAGATTCGCAGCTTTATGAAAGAGCATCCCAACACCGGCCTGATTATCATCGACACCCTGAAACGGGTGCGTGAAGTTGGCGGAGCAGATTATAGCTATAGCAGCGACTATGACATTGTGTCCCGGCTGAAAGCTGTTGCCGACAGCTACAAGGTGACGATGGTAATCGTTCATCATACCCGCAAGTTGGAGGCAGATGACAAATTCGATATGATCGCCGGGACCAATGGTCTGCTGGGTGCGGCAGACGGTGGCTTTGTCCTTAGTAAGGAGAAACGCACCTCCAATGCGGCGGTGCTGGATGTCACCGGTAGAGATCAGGAGGATCAGCGGCTGCACCTGAACAAGAATCCTGAAACGCTGGTATGGGAGTTGGAGAGCGTTGAAACGGAGCTTTGGCAGGAGCCGCCGGATCCGTTTCTGGAAAGCATCGCAGCCTTTCTTTCTTCGGCGGGTGAACGCTGGGAGGGCACAGCATCCGAGCTGTGCAGCCTGCTGAATCTGGACTGCAAGCCCAATGTGCTATCCCTTCGGCTGAGCATCGGCTCTGTGCGGCTGCTGCGAGATCACGACATTCGCTACAAGGCAAGTCGCAATCACGGTGGACGGAAAATCTCCCTGTGGAAGGAGATGGACAGCGTGTCAAAGGGTGACGACCGTGACGGTCTTTTGGTGGGCGCTGGTGAGGCCTAAAACATCGTCACCACCGTCACGGTTTGTCACGCTTGAAGTTTCGGCAAGCCGTGCGGCTGCCCTTTTCAAAGGGCATTGAGCACTGGGGAGCAGCCCGCAGGCTGCTGGGGCGAAGTCCCGGCACAGAGGCAGTATTCGATATACTGCCTCTGTGCAAGCCTCCTCGGAGAGCGCAAACAGCATCTTTTGATAGCCGCAGGCTGTCAAAAGTGCTTTTGCGTTACTCTTGACAAGAGTAACAGAACCCCGGCTGCGGCCGGAGGGTGAAAGAAAGTGAGATTTTATGAAGAGAACGATTAGCGCCGAGGTCGGCAAAGGCTCTGTCAACCACAGCAGCCGCAAATTCAAAGCCGAAAATGTAGACGGAAGCCGCACACACTTGAATATCGACTATTGCAATGAGCGCATCCAGACCGTATACCACCAGCTTTTCGATGAGGCTCTGAAACGCTACAACGAGAAGCAAACCCGTGCAGACAGGCGTATTCCGAACTACTATGAGAAAATCCGCTCCGGAAATCAGGAAAAGCCCTTCCACGAGATCATCCTGCAAATCGGGAACAAGGATGATATGAGCGCTACCGGCGAGTATGCAGATCTAGCACGGACCGTATTAGATGAATACTACCGAGGATTTCAAGAGCGCAATCCAAACCTCCGGGTATTTTCAGCGCACTTCCATATGGACGAGGCGACACCCCATATTCACATTGACTTTGTGCCGTTCACCACCGGGAGCAAGCGAGGCCTTGACACCCGTGTGTCGCTGAAGCAGGCGCTGGCAGCGCAGGGCTTCAAGGGTGGGACACGAGGCGCTACCGAGTGGTCACAGTGGGTACAGTCCGAAAAAGAACAGCTTGCCGCTGTGATGGAGCGGTATGACATCCAGTGGGAGCAGAAAGGCAGCCACGAAAAACACCTTTCCGTTCTGGACTACAAAAAGCAGGAACGGGAGAAAGAGATCGCTGTGCTGGACAGCACGCTTGCCGAAAAGCAGGACGAGCTGGAAACAGTGCAGAATCGGATCGACAACTTCGATCAGGGTGTGCAGTCTATTGAAAAGTTGGAGCAGCGGATTGAGTCGGATGCAGAGTTTCAACTCCCCGATCCCCCCACTCTAATGACCGCCAAGACCTACAAACAGCGGTTCGTTGACCCACTCATTAAGAAACTGAAAGAAGTTATCCGAAAGGTGTTCTACCACTATTATCAGGCACTGGACAGCTACCACCGGCTGAACACCATCAACGGGCGGCTCTACCGGGAAAACGAGCATCTGAGCGCCACCAATGACCGGCTCAAAGAAGAAAATAAAGCCCTGCGCTCCGAATTGAAGGATTTCCGCTTTCTGCGAAAAGTCCTTGGCAGTCAGCAGATTGACAATCTGATTGCACAGGCAAAAGATATGGAGCAGCAGCGAAAGCAAACCCAGCGCACAAGGCGCAGAAATACAAATTATGAAAGGTAGGAACAGACAATGGCAAAAACAATTTTTGAGGAAATGGGCGGTACTTACACACAGGTTGGGGATTACCTTCTCCCCAATTTGGAACTGCCCGAAGAAGAGCAGCAGCCCATCGGCGTGTGGGGACAACGCCACCGGCGCTACCTGAAAGAGCATCACCGGGCAACCTATGCGACCCTGCTCACCGGTGGCAAGTTAAATGGTTATCTTGCCGACATCGACCGTCAGGCGGAGGAACTATTCTCTCGGCTGGTAAAGCAGATGGCTGAGGCGGAAGGTGTCACAGAGCAACTCAAGGCAGACAACCAAATGGAGTGGGTCGGCGGGATGAATAATATCCGTAATCGGGCTATGGAGATTGTAAATAGTGAGCTAATTTACATCTAAGCAATGGGGCAGGTGAAATTCCTGCCCCTATTTTTTCTGTCGAAAATAGCCCTCATGTTTTGGTGAGATTATCTTGTAAATCCGTTTGTTCTGTGATATAATATACCCAAACCGATTTTGAACGGAGAATCAAAATGCCTATTTCCTATGACAAGCTTTGGAAGCTGCTGATTGATAAAAAAATGAACCGCACGGAACTCAAAGACGCATCTGGCATTAGCTTCAATGTGCTTGCAAAGATGGGTAGAAATGAATTTGTTTCTATGGAAAGCCTGCATAAGATTTGTCTTACGCTAAAGTGTGATGTTGGAGACATAATGGAATTTACCGATGAGTGAAATAATGCAAAATCCTTTAGAATCACACAGGAGTGAAAAGAAAATGCAGCAACCATTAACTTGCGTAGAAATTTGTGCCGGTGCCGGCGGGCAAGCTCTAGGCCTTGCAATGGCTGGTTTTATCCATGTGGCTTTGGTCGAATATGAGAAAGATTACTGTACTGTCTTGAAGCAGAATAGGCCTGAGTGGAATGTAATTTGTGATGATGTTCGCCATTTTGATGGTCGTCCATATAAAGGTGTTGATTTGCTGGCCGGAGGGGTTCCCTGTCCCCCTTTTTCCGTGGCAGGAAAGCAACTCGGTCAAGATGATGAACGTGATTTGTTTCCTGAGGCAATTCGCTTGATAAAGGAGATCCAGCCTCGTGCAGTGATGCTCGAAAATGTAAGAGGCTTTCTTGATCCGAGTTTTGCTGACTACCGGGAGCATATTCTCTCATCCATCCAAAAACTGGGATATACAGCAGACATTAAATTGCTGAACGCTTCGGATTATGGTGTTCCCCAACTCCGTCCAAGAGTCGTTATCATCGGAATTCGGAAAGATCAAATTGGGAAATTCTCTTATCCTGATGAACACCCAAACAGTGCAGCTACTGTTGGTGAGTGCCTTTATGATTTGATGGCGCAAAACGGCTGGTCAGGTGCAAAGCAATGGGCCGAGAATGCAAACAAAATTGCGCCAACACTTGTTGGTGGTTCAAAAAAGCACGGCGGGCCAGATCTTGGCCCAACAAGAGCACGAAGCGCTTGGGCCGAACTAGGTGTAGATGGCCGAGGAATTGCAAATGAACCGCCTGCTGCGGATTTTGATGGAGTGCCCCGGCTCACAAGTCGGATGATGGCACGGATTCAAGGATTCCCTGATACCTGGACTTTTGGAAGTAAGAAAACAGTTGCCTGTCGGATGATCGGCAATGCATTTCCTCCCCCGGTTGCAATGGCCGTGGGAGAAAAGATAAAGGAGTGTTTGGAGCATGGATGCATTGATAGCGAATGCAAGATTTCAGTTTCACAAAAGGTTGTTTGAGACGAATACGCTCACCTTAACCTCGGCTGGTGTCGCTTCAAACGCAGATACCAGCAGCCGGGGGTCAAAAGCAATCTCCAGAAAGATTGTTGACATTCTAGTGGAGGAGCAACACCATGCTGTCTCCACTGTCGATAAAATTTCTGGGCAGACTCTTGGAAAGCAATTTGAAACGCTGACGATGGAGTTTCTGCGTGAAACCTTTCCCCACCTGCAGAATCTTCGTCCCGGTAACTGGACAATTCTCCAGCTCGGCAACAATAACAAGTTAAAAACAAGTGATTTTGCTCAGTATGAGCACCTTGCTTACTTGAATGCGCTTACCGCACAAAATGCACAGCTGGCTGCTGCACTTGGAAATGACTATCTTGTTGCACCAGATGTTGTTGTTTACCGTGATCTTTATGAGGACAACGAGATCAATGCGACCCAGTGTATTGTCGATAGTGAGACCTGCAAGATGGCTGATATTCGGAAGTCTAACGGAGGAAAGCCCATTCTCCATGCCAGTGTCTCTGCAAAATACACAATGCGCAGCGACCGTGCACAGAACAGCCGGACAGAGGCCTTGAATCTAATTCGCAATCGGAAGGGACATTTGCCGCACATCGTTGTTGTGACGGCAGAACCCATGCCAAATCGTCTGGCATCTCTTGCACTCGGTACTGGCGATATTGACTGCGTATATCATTTTGCACTCTATGAGTTGATTCGTGCGGTCAAGGAAGTCGGCTCTGAGGATGCGGTGGAAACACTGGAAACCTTGGTGCAGGGCAAGCGGCTGAAGGATATTTCCGATTTGCCGTTGGATTTGTCTGTGTAATGGCTGATTCTGTTTCCTCTGCCCGCCGTAGTGAGATCATGTCGCACATCAAAAGTAAAGATACCAGTATTGAACTTTTGGTGCGCCGCAAGCTATTTTCTATGGGATACCGCTACCGTGTGAATTACAGGGCGCTGCCCGGAAAACCGGATATTGTATTCACCAGAAAGAAAATTGCTATCTTCATTCATGGGTGCTATTGGCATGGGCATGATTGTGGCAGTCATTATGCTCACGCCAGTCAATCCAATAAAGCATATTGGGGACCCAAGATAGAGCGAACAAAGCAACGAGATCAGGAGCATATTCAAGCGCTTGAGGCTGACGGCTGGAAAGTCATTGTGCTGTGGGAATGTGAAATTAAGCAGGAATTTGAAGCAACGATTAGTTGCCTTCTTGACATTATAGAATAATGAGGTGATTTTTTTGGTAGACGGGAAAAAAGAGTATCTGCAAATGCTACAAGAACCAATTTGCAGGATGTCTACAATATCCGCAATTTTTAAAGGTTTTGCAGCAACTATTGTTGCTGGCATCTCGGCTATATCCTATTCATCTACCAACGTATGGGTTTTGGCGCTTTCGTTTTTGCCGGTGTTAGCATTTGCTATTTTGGATGTTTACTATCTGAAATTGGAAAGAAAATTTCGCTTTTTGTTTGATCAAGTACGCATGGACAAACATGAAATCGACTTTTCAATGAAACTTACTAATGACCCACTGGAGATTATCAGTGCAAAGGCTCGAACTTGGGATTGTATCAAGTCTCCTAGCATCTATCTGTTTTATCCGCTGATGCTACTAATACTCGCTTCAGTCTTGGTTTTAAAAATTACAAATACAATATAAGAGGGGGGCATTTAGGCATGAGATCAATATTCGAGCAAGGTTCTTTATCTGCATATTCTCAGGTACGCCTCGATGATTCGAGGGCTCCGATTCTAGAGCATTCTCAGTATGGTGCAAGGAAAACAACAGTATTTATTTCTCATAAACATGATGACCTTGATGACCTAAAAGGACTTTTAGGATTTCTAGAGAACCGGTATGGCGTTAAAGTCTATATCGATAGCCGCGATTCTTCTATGCCTAAAACGACTTCAGCTCAAACAGCCCTTAATATCCGCGAAAGAATAAAAGGCTGTGATAAATTTATTCTTCTCGCTACCAATGGCGCAATAGAGTCAAAATGGTGCAACTGGGAGTTGGGATATGGAGACGCTCAAAAATTCAAGAAACATATTGCGCTGTTTCAAATGAAACCTGAAAATGCCTCGGATAGCGCTTATAAAGGTTCAGAATATATGTCAATTTATCCTTACATTACATATTACAATGGAACGGAGACCTATACGGATGGAAGCCCAATCCCTCGCGGTTATTATGTTAGAAGGCAAGAATCTGACGGAAAAAATTATATTACGCCTCTTTCCGATTGGTTTCAGGACAGATAGGAGATGATTGAATTGGGACGAAAAGTGTTCGTATCTTACAAATATAAAGATAACGATGTAAAAAAGATACCTGATGTTACACAACCCACTTGGCCTTGTGACTATGTTGACTACATAAAGGACAAGATTTTGTCCAGTGATGATATATACAAGGGTGAAAACAGTGACGAAGATATTTCGTCTTGGAGCGAGAATGCCATTTGGAACCATTTGAAGGATAAAATTTATGATAGTACAATAACGATTGTTCTGATATCTCCTAATATGAAAGAAACGGGCAAGTGGCAACGCTCTCAATGGATACCGTGGGAAATTAGCTATTCACTGAGAGAAACTACTCGTAATGATCGCACAAGTCATAACAATGCAATCCTTGCAGTTATACTTCCGAATAAAAACGGCAACTATGATTATTACGATAAGAGCAATCTTTTCCCCATACTAAAAGAAAATATTGATAACGGTTACATATATGTTGTTACTTGGGACGACTTTGTAAAATATCCAAATACCGATATTAAACAGGCTTTTGATTGTAGAGAGAAAACACCCTCATATAAAATCAAAAAGTCACTATAAACTTTTTGCTGGCAACACTATGGCAACAAAAAATCGGATAGCCGATGTCCATCCGATAATTCAAATAATATAGATAGTCCCTGCTAAATCACCCAACCAAACTTGTTTAAGATGATTTTGCAGAGGGCGAGTGGGAATGAGAAAAAAGTGAATATGATGGGCTGCAAAGCCTTGAAAACACTCACTTTTTAAAAATCTCATTTCCCGCTTGATAGCAAACCAGAAAATGTGTTTAGGTTGTTTGCCGGCGTAGTTGTCTCATTGATATTTGATATGGGACACATTGTAAAGACTTGGGCATAATGATGGATTTAAAGCAAATTTTATGTTTATAAAATCTCAGCTTAAGATAGCAGTAACTCTGTACTTAGAATTTATGAATGGTTTAGACGAGGGTAGTTAGCGGGATTGCTTAGAATATCGTTAAGGCGTTAAATTGGGAGGAAGTCAGTATGAAGCAGTATAACATAATGGATTTGTTTGCCGGTGTGGGTGGATTGAGTTATGGCTTTTCAATACTTCCCCAATTTAACATTGTTGCGGCAAACGAAATTGAAAAGGACATTTCTGTTGCCTATATGTTAAATCATCCCAATGTTGAAATGCTGAATTGTGATATAGCCGATTTGACCGAAGATACTTTAGAAAAGGCATTAAAGGGACAAAAAGTTGATGTTGTGGTAGGTGGGCCGCCGTGCCAATCGTATTCCACCCTCGGAAAAAGGCAAAACGATAAAAGAGCGAACTTATTTATGCAGTACAAAAGAATTCTTAAAATTCTGCAGCCAAAAGCATTTGTGTTTGAAAATGTTACCGGAATACTTAGTATGAATAAGGGAAATCTTTTTAAACAAATTCAAATCGAATTTGAAGAACTTGGCTATGATTTAAAGCACAAAGTTTTGGATGCAGTTGATTATGGTGTCCCTCAACATAGAGAAAGAGTAATTCTTGTGGGCATTAAAGAAAAAAACAACTTTGTTTATCCGTCTCCAACGCATGGTGAAGGATTAAAACCATATGTAACTTTGCGAGAGGCAATAGGAGATTTACCAGTGCTAAGAAGTGGCGAAGAAAATAATATTTATGCCACCAGTGCTACGAATGAGTTTTTGAAATTTGTCAGAAAAAATGCCGATATGTATGTTGAAGAACACAAAGCGCCTAAAAACGGTGAACATCTCATCAAAATAATGCAAACATTAAAGGATGGAGAGTCTAAAGATGATTTGCCTGAAAATATTCGTCCCAAAAGTGGCTATGGCAATACCTACGCTAAATTATGGTGGGATAAGCCTTCGACAACAATAACGAGAAATTTTGCGTGCCCTTCATCCTCGAGATGTATTCATCCAAGAGATTCAAGAGCAATGTCAATTCGAGAAGGTGCAAGATTGCAGAGCTTTCCGGATAATTATAAATTTTATGGCTCTGATGGAATGAAAAGATTGGAAATAGGTAATGCTGTTCCACCATTGCTTTCTGTCGCAATAGCAAAACAAATGCTTCAGGCACTAAAAGAATACGAAGCTGCAAATTAAGCAGCTTCGTTTAAGTGTCAGTACAGTATATCCAGATAGTTAGGAATATCATCAAGAAGGAACCATCGGAAAGCTTCATTTGGAATAGCAAAAACCCTCTGACCTTCCATTTGAGAACGAGTTTCCCAGTGGACGCTATTGTCATTAATGTTTGTAATATCTACTATTGCCATTGTCCCATTAAACAAATCAAAATGAACAACATACGAGTATACTTGTTCTTGTTCATATGCTCGCTTAGCTTCCCTTACCTTATGTTCTTTTATATCATTTACTCCAGTATATCCAGATTGAATCTCAAGCCTAATTGTTTTGCTGTCAATTTCAAGTTCTAAGTCAGCAACTGGAGATTTAGAAAAGGTTTCGATTTCAGACAAACTGTCGTGTCCAACGGTTTTAATGGAATCTTCTTGGACCCCGAATATTTGTGACAATGCTGGCGTGAAAAACTTACAAACGATATAGCCTCTCATCCAGTTATAATACAAATCCTCTGGAGACCTTCCATTATTGTTCAGTCGAGGAAAAATATTATTTTCTTTCATAACCAAATAAGCACTGTCGATCTCATTTTGTATAGGGTTCAAGTTTTCCCAGTGTACACTTTGATTTACTGCTTGGTTAATTTCCTGAAATATTTCTTTTAGCCTTTGATTGCATTTTTCGATTTTGTCCCAATTAATAGATACAATATCTGTCGCTTTGAAATGCTTTTTTAATGTTGTTTGGTTTGTGAAGCCCAACTTCCTTCTATAATTTCTACTATCAAATGGCATTTATATTATTCCCCTTTAAGAAGTCTATAGATTTTTTCATAGTTGTGATGAAATTGCAGTTGTCCTTGATGCCATTGTACAAATCCAAAAGGTAGTTGAATGGTAGTTCCACCATAAGATGATCCATAATATGTTTCACTGATTGCGACATCTTGAACAGCATTACAGATGTCTTCGATAAAGAAAATATCATTGGTATCATTTTCCCCAAGTAGATTTATGTACCATACAAAATCAGACCATTCATCGCTGTCACGAACTGCACCCATAGAAAATGACAATTTTGCAAGTTCGTATGCATTTTCAGTAAACCATTCAAGTAAAACAGAATATAGATGTTCGTCAAAAGATTTTAAAGTTGTTGCATTTAAACTTTTGTGCCTTAGTTGAAGGTCATAATCTTTTTGAATGGTTCTGTCACCATAATGCTCGATAATATCGACTGCATCATCGGATGCCGCCCAAAATAGATTAATAGCTCTTTGGACATCAGCTGGAATCTCAGCGTTAAACTGTTTTTCAAATGTATCAATAAAAAGTCCGGCTCTAACAAAATATACTTGTCCACCAAGACTCTTCTTGATAGATACATTAACTACTTCATCTGTATCAAGATATACTTTCAAGTCAGTTTTGGACTTTGTTTTTCTACCGTTGACACTAGGAACATTTGTTTCGTGCAAACCGCCAATACTTGTTCGTATGATTGAGGCGTCGGATCTATTTATTTTTTTTAGAAAATCTGCTTGAAAATCTTTGTTTTTGTCTAAATTGATTTTTACTATGTCCTCATTTTTGTGACCTGATAATTTAGCGTGCTTCCAACCAGTTGATCTATCTCTATGTTCCATCATTTATCCTCCAAAAACAATTTATATGTTTCAATTTCAAGTGCATCAGCTATACGCTGAATATTTTCAAGCGAAATACTTCGACGATAGCATTCGATAGCGCTAATATATGTTCGATGCATACCACATTTGTCAGCAAAAGCTTCTTGTGACAGCCCTAACGCAATACGGTATTTCTTCAAGTTGGTTCCGAAAACTTTTACAATATCCATATTTGCAATCCTCCATAATATATAGTATAATAAAAATGAATACAAAAAGTCTACATACAATAAGTAACTCAAATAATTTGAAAAAATGAATAAATTACAGATTTGCGCATATACTAATACACTATGTTTATTAGAGGTGTATTATATGTGTGACCTGAATCGTGAATTTGAACTTCAAATTTGGAGGGACAGCATTGAATTTGGGAAGATAAATAAAGGTACTTTATCTTTTTCAAATGTTTCAGAGAATAACAAAGAAATAAAAATCAAAGGAGAGATTAACAATGCCTTCGTGGGGAGATTTACTAAACGAACTACAGCCTCATCAAAATGAAAACGGCGAAGATGTTCAAGGATTAACCGTAGATGATTTGAGAAGTAAATATATTTCTCAGCTATCAAACATTACAGGAAGAAATACCATTGCCTATTATTCAGGCTGGCTGAAACCAGGAAAAACTCAAAACATTGATATCAATGATAGTGACATAACTGGATTTATGAACGCACTCAAAGGGTTAGATTGCTCTAGGGGCTTGGATTTAATTTTGCACACACCAGGAGGAAATCCGACAGCGACGGAGGGTATTGTAAAATATCTGCATAGCAAATTTAGCAATAATATTAGAGTAATCGTACCACAGATGGCTATGTCAGCTGGTACAATGTTGGCATGCTCAGCAAATGAAATTTTATTAGCTAAGCATTCTTGCTTAGGACCTATTGATCCGCAATATGGTGGTATACCAGCATATAACATTATTAATGAATTTCGAGAAGCGAAAGCTGATTTAGATAATAATGTAAATTCAAAAACATACTGGGAATTGCAGTTAAAAAAATATCCAGCCGCCTTTTTTTACACTGTACTAGATTCAATTAGACTATCAAGCGTTTTGGTTACGGAGTGGCTTGGTGATTGTATGTTTGCAGACGAAACAAATGGTGCGGATAAAAAAAGAAAAATATCTAAAATAGTAAACAAGTTAAATGCTAACAACAAATCTCACTCTAGACATTTTACATATGAATTTTGTAAGAATTTAGGATTAAAAGTGTCTTTGCTTGAAGAAAATCAAGAACTTCAGGAAGCTGTCCTATCAGTTCACCACGCATTTATTATTACTTTGGACGCTACAAATGCTACAAAAATAATAGAAAACCAATGTGGTGATAGATATATTACTAGTCAAAAGTAACGGAGAGTTAGGCATATGAAAACAATATCTGATTTTGAAATTGAAGAGTATAGAAAAATGTTAGAACAACTTGGTGTAAATAACGATGATAATGAGGACAAAAGCCAGTATTTTAATGCATGGAACTTTGGAGAAGATAAGGGTGCTTATATAACTTCAAGTGAGTCCCAGTGTGTCACTAAATTTTTCTACCAATCGGCAACGCTATGGCAACAAAAAATCAGATAGCCCATGCTACCTGAATAATGAAAGCAATACAAATAATCTGTGCTAAATCCCATAAGCAAACCTGTTTAGAATAGGCTTGACGGGAGCGAGTGGGAATGATCCCCTTTGATTTAGATGTGCCGAAAAACCCAGTATTTATGCGGGTTTCGGGACTTGGCACTTTTCGGGTAACCGTTTTTGCAACACTTTTGCAACACTTTTTTCAAAAACGAGTTTTGCAACAGATGAGATAGTCCCCTTTGGCTTGCAACTAACCCCCAAAATCACATAATTTTTAAGGCTTTTGCCCTGCTTTGGGCAGAAGCCTTTTTTTGCATATTTGATAAAATTTTCTCTTTAATATATCATCAAATCAGATAAAAACAGCGAGGTGGATAGTATGAAAACAGAATATCAAAGATATGATAGCTTCTTTTACTTGCTCTTTTGTTACACCGTAGCACTCGTTATGCCCGATGAAAACCGCTGTTGCTTTTATAAACATTATTTTTGCTCCTAGAAATTAAATAGCAGAAAACACCATAACTTTTTATGCCACTCATAATCGGTAGACTTATAATAGTCTGTTTTGATATAATAAAAAAGAGGTGTTGCAAAGCATCTGAGCGGTGTGGTATCCTTAACCTGAAAGGGGAGAGTTGCCCGTGAAGAGCGTGCTTGATGATGAGCTGGCGTATGAGGTGCTGTCCGTTGTCGGCGAGATACCGGAGGGGCGCGTTGCAAGCTACGGGCAGATTGCGGAGCTCATCGGCAGACCGCGAAACGCCCGCCTAGTCGGGAAGATACTCAGCCGCGCGGAGCTGTACGGGCAGTACCCGTGCCACCGCGTCGTCTCCTCTCAGGGACGGCTCGCACCCAGCTTTGCCGACCAGCGCAGACTGCTCGAGCAGGAGGGCGTAACATTCAAGTCCAACGGAAATGTTGATATGAAACACAGAATATAAAAAAATGACCGCTTTGCGGTCATTTTTTTATAGCTTTTATGAGGAACATGGGAGCGTCCGCAAGGTCGTTTTGCAGAAGTATGCGTTTTCCCGCGGTCTCGTCGCTCTCGCATTTTTCAGCGCCGAGCGAGCGGAGAAACGCAACATCCCAGTCCGGTCGGCGGCGGGCGCTCATCGGCATGCCGAGCGTTATCCGCGCGTTTTCCGATTCCAGCTCCGGCGTTATGCCGCAATGACCGTATACCATGCCTTTCGGCAGGTGCGAGTCATTTTTGGCGTTGTTCCGCACATTATCGGCATAGCTTGCGTCAAAGTTTAAAAGCACTCCGCCTGAGCGCAGCACCCGCAGCCACTGCGCGTATGCTTTCTCCGGCTCCGGCAGCGTCCATGTGAGGTTTCGCGAAACAACGGCGTCAAAGCTTCCGTCGGCAAAGCTCGGCTCCTGTGCGTCCATCACGGCGAATGAGGCGTCAACGCCTCGGTCGCGCGCAAGCGCTCTTGCCTCGTCTATCATGGCGGGGGTCAGGTCAATGCCGGTGACCTCGTGCCCCAGTTCAGCCAGCAGCACGGCAAAATACCCCGTGCCGGTGCCGGCATCGAGTATGCGCAGCCGCCTACCTTCGGGCAAATGTGCCTTTAGCTCCGCCGCCCAGCGCAGACTGATGTCGTCGCATATCTCATTGCGCCGCACAACGCCGAAATCGTGTGCGCGCACCGTCCAGTACTCCTGTACCTCGTTTTCCGTAACCTTCATTTTCTATCCTCTTTCCACTGCGTATGCCACCATGGGACAGTTCTTTTCTATGCCGAGCGAAGCGGTCTGGTACAACACGATGCCGTCAAATTCGGCACGCTCGTCATGCAGCGGATGCCCAAATATATCACATATCCTGCCGAGACTGTCTCCGGCGTTCACCCTGTCCCCGACGCGCTTTGCCGGATACCAGCAACCGCTGACGGGGGCATCTATGTAGATACCACGGTCAAATACCCGCGGCGACATTTTAATAGGATCTACGCCGTCGCACAACACGCCGAGATATCTGAGAATGTTCTTTACATCTGCTATATCGGCGCTCACCTCTGCGTCTGACCACAGCCCGCATCCGCCGCGCTCTATCAAAACCGCCGGAACGCCGCAGGTTCCGGCATGGCTGTAAAAGCCGTTTTTCGCCTGAGAGCGCACGGCGTATTCAACGCCTGCATACATCGCCATCTCACGCGATCTTTCGCATACTTCCGGAGCGGCCGCACCGTGAAAATAAATGTGCGGAGTCAGGTACTCATATCCGCCGCCGGAGTGAAGGTCGATAATGGCGTCGCAGTGCCGTATAACGCGTTCCTCAAGAAAAGCGGCAAGCTTTTCGGCGTCGGTACCGCATACTGTGCCGGGGAAAACGCGGTTCAGGTTTTTCCCGTCTGACGGGAAAACATCCGAGCAGCGGCAGATCAGTCCGTCATAGTTGAAGGCATGGACGAGATGGAGCTCGCCGCATATATCCTCGGGGGAAAGCGCCTGCGCAAGCTCGGTAACGGCTTGTATGCCGACATATTCACGGCAGTGGACGCCGGCGGAAACGGTCACACGCTTACCAGCATGCGCACCGTATATAACGGTTTCCGGATAGCTCAGCCGCGTGCCGGTAACCGGTACAAATTCGGTAGTCTTTTTCATGTTACAGCCTCATTATTGATAAGATGAGTTCTTTTGTGTAATCCTCCCGCGGGTTTTCTAGCACCTCGCGGGTGCTGCCATGCTCGACGATGCCGCCGTTATCCATGACTATTATGCGGTCGCACAGACAACTGACGACCGCCAGATCGTGCGAAACGAAAACTATTGCGGTGCCCCTGTCGTCCCTGAGCGATGCCAGCAGCCGCAGCACCTGCGCCTGCGAGGTCACATCCAGCGCGCTGGTCGCCTCGTCGCACAGCAGTATCTCCGGCGAGGATACTATCGCTCGCGCTATCGCAAACCGCTGGCACTGACCGCCGCTGAGCGTGCGAGGGTACCGGTCAAGAAGCTCGCTGTCCAGTCCGACCGAGCCGCACAGCTCGTCGAGCTTTGGGTCAAACGCCCGCCCCATCAGGCTGCTGGCAGCGTCATTTATGGAGCTGCGCACCGTTTTGCGCGGATGCAGCGAGCCGGAGGCATCCTGAAATACCATCTGCATACGCCGCAGGCTTTCGATGCTGCGGTGGGTGCCGAGCGGTACGCCGTCGAGCGTTATACTGCCGCCGTCAGCTTTCTCAAGCCCGCTTATTATGCGCAGAAGCGTTGATTTGCCGCAGCCGGAGCGCCCGACTATGCCGAGTATCTCTGCGGTGTGCACCTCAAGGCTCACGCCGCCGAGAGCGCACAGTCCGCCGTAGCTTTTTTTGAGGTCTGTTACCTCGAGCAATGGTTTCATGCCGAGCCCTCCGTCAGAACAAAATGACCGGATGCAACCTCGCGCAGGGTGCCCTCAAGGCTGAAGTCTGCGCCGTGAAACTCCGGCAGACTGCCGCCGAGCTGCGCGGCCGCGCCGATGAGCGCGCGGGTGTACGGGTGCGCCGGAGCAGAGATAACATCCTCGCTGCTGCCGAGCTCGACTATCCTGCCGCCGAGCATTATCGCAACGCGGTCGGCGATATACCGCGCCAGCGCAAGATCGTGCGTCACAGCGATCACCGAAACGCCGTTTTCGTCGCGCAGGAGCTTTATCTCGTCGGCGACCTGGCGGCGTATTCCGGCGTCGAGCGCGCTCGTGGGCTCGTCGGCAAGCAGGAGCCGCTGACCCATGAGTATGGTAAGGGCAATGGCTATGCGCTGGTTCATGCCGCCGCTCATCTCATACGGGCATGAGCGGAGTATGCGCTTGGCATCGCCGAGCCCGAGGCGGGAGAATACCTCCTCAACAACGGCGTTAAATGTGCTTTTGTCGTATTTTCCGCAACCCGACAGCGCCTCGCGGAACTGCTTTTCGTAGCTGCGTATGGGGTTGAATGCAGCGCCTGGGTTCTGGAATATGAGCCCCATGCTGCGCGTTGAGAGCTCGCGCCGCTGTTTTTTCGGAAGCTCGGTCAGCACCGTGCCGTTGAGCGTTATGCTGCCGCCGGTGATCTCCGGCAGGTCGAAAACGCCCATTATAGCGCGCAGAAGCGTTGATTTTCCGCAGCCGGACTGACCGGCGATGCAGAGTATCTCGTCCTGCCGCAGTGAAAATGAAACCTCGGATATTACATCTCCCGTGCCGTATCCGGCGCTGAGCTTATCGAGGGTGAGGATGCTGCCGTTATTCATTTGACCGCCTCCACATCAAGATAGTCGCGCAGGGCATCGCCGAGGCAGTTAAATATCATCACCGTCAAAACCGTCGCACCCGCGGGGGCGAGAGTCGCCCAAGGCGCAAGCTGCATATACGCGCGCGACTGGTTTATCATGCTGCCCCATTCCGCGTGGGGCTCGGTAACACCTATGCCGAGAAACGATAGTCCGGCAATGCCTATCATCATGGTGCCGAGCCGAGTTGCGGCATTCACGATGAGCGCGCCGAGCATACACGGCAGAAGATATTTGAGCATTATCTTCGGACCCGAGCAGCCCGAGAGCTGCGCTGCGCTTATAAACGCCTCTTTTTTGAGCGATATTACCTGCGCGCGGGCAAGTCGGGCATAAAGCGTCCAGCCGGAAATGCCCATTGCGAGCATGGCATTCACCATGCCGCCGCCGAGTATACCGGCGACCGCAATGGCGAGTACCATCTGCGGGAACGCGAGCATTATATCGGCAAGGCGCATTATAACGCTGTCGATCCTGCCGCCGTACCATCCGGCTATCATGCCGAGAGCGGTGCCGACGACAAATGTCGCGGCAACGAGTATGACGGCTGAGAATATCGAGGTCTGCGCACCCATGAGAACGCGCGAGAAAACGCACCTGCCGTAGCGGTCGGTGCCGAGAGGGTAATCGCCGTCGGGTGCTGCGTTCATATTTGCGGCGTTGGTCGCGTTCGGGTCGTTGGGAGCTATAAACGGCGCGAGAATGCTTATTATAACAAGCGCCGCCGCGAGCACGAGAAATACCGTGAGCGCGGTGCGGCTTTTTCTGCGCGGAGCGAGGGGAGAGGTGTTCTTCATACTCAAACCTCCTCGATGCGCGGGTCGAGCCTGCGGTAGCAAAGGTCGGTAAGCAGGTTTATGAGCACATAAACGCAGCTTGTGAATATAACAAACCCCTGTATAACGGGGTAATCGCGCGCGGTTATCGCATCCATGACGAGCTTTCCGAGACCCTGCCAGCGGAATATAGTTTCAACAACGACGCTGCCGCCGAGCAGCGTGCCTACCGACAGTGCGATTATCGTCAGAATAGGTATCGCGGCATTGTGCAGAACATTTTTAAACAGTATCACCGAGGGCTTTACCCCGCGCGATACCGCGCCCGCGACATATTCGCGCCCGAGCTGCTCGAGTATCTCCGCGCGGAACTGGCGGATAAACTGCGCGCATATCGGGATAGACAGCGCAAGGCAGGGGAGGATCAGCCCTCTTACGCTCTCGTCGGCTATGACCGGCAGGAGCTTGAGCTTAACGCACAGAAAGTACATCAGCAGAACCGATATGAGAAAATTCGGCATGGAATTGCCGATAAAGCTCAGAAACCGCACGATATAGTCGAGAACGCCGTTTTTCCGCACGGCGGTGAGAACGGCGAGCGGAACGGCGACTATGAGCGCCAGCGCAAGGCTCGCAGAGCTTAAAATGAGAGTGTACCGCAGTGCGTGCACGAGTTTTTGCGCTACCGGCAGTCCGTCCTTATACGAATTGCCGAGGTCGCCGTGAAGCGCTCCTGCAAGCCACTGACCGTAGCGCACGAGAAACGGCTTGTCCAGCCCCATATCATGCCGCGCCTCGGCGAGAGTTTCCTCAGAAACTGTAATGCCCTGCGCATTCAGCTTTTTAAGCGCAGGATCACCGGGGGATATATACATCAGAAGATAGGTCAGAAAGCTCAGACCTATGACTATTATCACAAGATGCAGCAGGCGTTTTCCTATATACTTTTTAATGTCTTTTCACCTCTGCTCGGAGACAGGAGCCCCAAGGGGGGATGGGGCTCCTGTCGGTTTATCAGTGCTTTATACTATGTCGGTGTTTGCGCCTATGCGGTAGAAATCGAACGGGTAGGTCTCGTATATTCCGCTTACGCCCTTTGCCGCAACGGTTATCTTGTTGAACAGTCCGACGCAGCCGATTGCGTTGTCGTCTATGGCAAGCTGAATTATCTCGTTTGCAAGCTCTGCGCGCTTTGCCGTATTGGTTTCGGTCTCAAGCTGCGCTATGAGGTTGGCGGCGTCGGTGCTTTCAAAGCCTGCCGACTTCCAGTAGCCGTCGGGACGCAGCACGGTGTCGATGAAGTAGTATGGATCGCCGTTTTTGTCCGCTATCATGCAGTAGAGCGCGATGTCGTAATCGCCGGAGGCCACATAGGTAGCGTCCGCGTCCTCCTGTGCGGTAAGCGTAGAGTCGATGCCGATGGCTTTGAGCTGCTCCTGGATGAGGAGAGCGAGAGAGTCGAGCGAGCGTGCGGCGTAGTAGCATATATTTAGCTTCAGGGGCTGCCCATTTTTCTGATATATGCCGTCGGAACCGAGGGTGTAGCCCTCCGCCTCTATCGCGGCTTTCGCAGCGGTGGTGTCAACGGCGGGCTTCACAGCCTTGCCGTAAGCCGTCGAGGTGCCGAACGGTCCGACCGCCGCCGTTACGGTGCCGTTTAAATATGAAGCTATTGCACCGCAGTCCACCGTGAGGTTTATCGCCTTGCGGATGTTGTCGGACAGGCGGTTTTGGTTGAGCATATAAAATTGCAGTCTTGTTGCGGGAATGTCGGTCACGGTGTATTTATCGGGGGATGCGTCGAATATCTCCTTTGCGGCGGCGGTAACGCTCGTGTAACAGTCAATCTCGTCGTTCTGCATTGCCATGAGCTTTGACTCGTCATCCTGCATATAGTAGAATATCGCTCCGTCAAGCTTCACATCGCCGCCCCAGTAGTTATCGTTTCTGGATACCTCGACGGTGCCCTCGGGCTCAAAGCTTTTTACGACGAACGGACCCGTGCCGATGGGAGCGCTGTCAAAGTCAGTCGTTGCATCGAGGTCCATTATCGCCATCTCGGGCGAGGCAAGGTCGTTAATGAGCGTGGGGTAGACATCGGAAGTTTTTATGGTCAGCGCCGTGTCGCTCACAGCGGTGTATTCATAGCCCGCAAATTGCGCAAAGCGGATGTTTTCCTCGCCCGCGCGCCTGAGGTTTTTTATGACCATGTCGGCGGTAACAGCAGTGCCGTTTGAAAAGCAGATGCCGTCTTTAAGCGTTACGGTCCATGTAAGACCGTCGTTGCTGACCTCGGCTTTTTCCGCGAGGCAGGGCAGCACAGAGCTGTCGTCGCCCATAGCAAACAGCGCCTCGGTTATGCCGTAAATGGAAGTGTACCAGCCGTAATACTCCTTGTGCGCATCGAGGCTGGGGTAGGCAAAGCTCTCGGCAACGCGCAGTATCTTATTGCCGTCGTTGCGGTCGGCATCATTCCCGCAGGCGCAGAGACTTGCCGTCATGAGCACTGCCAGCAGCAGCGCGATAATTCTTCTTTTCATTTTTATCCTCATTTCTTCACTTTATTGCTTTTATAAGAAAGCACGGAGTCGACGCGTAGTTGAGCATCTCCTCGCGGCTCCAAAGCCTGCTGCTTACCGAGGTGTCGGCGCTGACATTTGAAAAACCGAGATCGAGAAGCGTCACCGCGGCCCAGTGCGGGCGCGCGAGCCTTCCCATGGGGAGCTGACGGGAGATGTTCTCCATCAGCCAGCCCTCGTCGTAGCTCTCGTAATCCTCAAAGCCCGCCTGAACGGTGTTTGCGCGGTCGGCTTGCTTTTCCTGCTTCTTTTCATCGTCAAACAGGTAGGCATACCAATTGGAGTCTATGTTGAGCATAACTCCGCCCATGCGCAGCACCCGCCGCCACTCGGCGTATGCGCCCGTGGGATCGGGCAGATTCCATGTGAGATTCCTTGTGACTATAACATCGAAGGAGTTATCCTCGAACTCGAGCGCTTGAGCGTCCATCTTGAAAAAGCTTATGCTGTCGGCAAGCTTGCCGGCGTTATGCCGTGCCTGCTCGAGCATACCGTCGGAGCAGTCGATGGCTGTAACATCGTAGCCGCGCGCGGCAAGGATAATGGCGTAAAAGCCCGGACCTGTGCCTATATCGAGAACGCGCAGCCCCTTGCCCTTGGGAAAGTGCGATATGAGCTCGTCTGCCCACTTGCAGTCCCAGCCGTCGGCAAGGTTTTTGCGCACTACATCGGTGTAGGAGCTTGCGCGGCGCGTCCAATATTGCTCTATGGTGCTTGTAAGAGTGTTCATGGCGGGTCTCCTTCAGCTGTTGCTGTTTGGAGTTTAACATTCAAAAATACCCTCCGCAAGCCCGGTGGGGGGATAAAATTTTCAAAAAAGCGCAAAAAATTACCGCCCTCGGGCGGTAATTTTTACGGTTTTGGTTTTCTTTTAAACGGACCTTTCAGAGCGTTCAGAATGGGATTTGTGCCAGCCGCGCCTTTTTCGCAGGCGGGGTAGCCGCCGTCGGACAAAACGCGGCGAATATCGCTCTCAGATATTATCTCGGGGTCGTACACCACCGTGAGCTCACCTTTGAAATACGCAATGTCCGCGTCGAGAACGCCGCGCGTCTGCAAAAGATCGCCGAGTATCAGCTCCGGACACTGGCGGCAGTACATGCCCCTTATTCCGGTGTTCAGCGTTTTTTCTTCCATTTTGACCGCCTCTCCTTTTCCTTGCCGAGATCCTTGAGCCTGAGCGAGTGCATCAAAACGCCTATCGAGCTCAGCGACATTGCCGCCGCGCATATCGACGGATGCAGAATACCGGCAGCCGCAACGGGAATGCTGATGAGGTTATAAAACAGCGCCCATCTGAGGTTTTGCCTTATGGCCTTTATGGTAGCCGAGGATATGTCGAACGCCTCCGGCAGCTTGTTGAGATCGCCCGAGGGCAGCAGAATGCCGGCGGATTCTATGGCTATGTCCGAGCCGCCGCCCATGGCTGCCGCGCAGTCGGCGGTAGCGAGCGCGGGTGTGTCGTTTATGCCGTCGCCCACCATGCACACGCAGTGCCCCTGAGCCTTGAGCTTTTCTATCGCCTGAGCCTTTTGACCGGGCCTTACCTCGTACATGACATTTTCTATTCCGGCTTTGGCTGCAATGGCTTTTGCGGTGCGCTCATTATCGCCGGTGAGCATCCATACCTGCTTTCCGGCATCGCGCAGGCGGGCTACCGCTGAGGCTGCCTCGGGCTTTAAGGTGTCGGCAATGCCGAGCAAGCCTATTACCCTGCCGCCGGCGGCAACGACTATCTCCGCCCTGGCGTCCATGCGCACATCCGGAAGCTCGCCGAGCCCGCACTCGTCTTTGAGCATTTTTCTGCTGCCGCACACGACGGGCTGCCCGTTTACCCTTGCGCGTATGCCCATGCCGGACTCGTAAGAAAAATCCTCGATATCGGGCAGGGCTTCGTCGGGGTACACCGATGCGGCATATTCCGTAACCGCGCGCGAAAGCGGATGATCCGAGTGCTTTTCCAGCGCCGCCGCGAGCGTTATGAGCTCCTTTTCGGTAACTCCGAGCGGGTGAATGTCGGTAAGGACAGGTGCGCCTACGGTGAGAGTGCCGGTCTTGTCGAAAACAACGCAGTCGGTTTTGTAGGCGTTTTCAAGCTCTGCGCTGCTGCGAAAGAGTATGCCCCTTTCGGCGGCGTTTCCCGAGCCGACCATCAGACCCGTGGGCGTTGCAAGCCCGAGCGCGCAAGGGCACGCGACCGACAGAACATCGCAGCAGTTGAGCAGCGCTTTTTCAAGGTCATGCGGCTTTATATGGCGGTACCACACATAAAATGTAGCCGCCGCAGCGCCGATAACACCGGGCACGAACCAGCGCGCAACGCTGTCTGCAAAGCGCTGAACGGGTGCTTTTTCGCACTGCGCCTTGCGCACGATGGAGATTATCTGCTCCAAAACCGAGGCCTTGCCGAGCCCCTGCGCGCATATATGCGCCGAGCCCGAGCGGTTTAGACTTCCGCCTATAACGCGGTCGCCCTCGGCTTTGTCCACCGGCAGGCTCTCGCCGGTGAGCATGGATTCGTCAACGGCGCAGCTACCGCTGGATATAACGCCGTCAACGGGTATGCGCTCGCCGGGGCGGATGAGCACGGTGTCGCCCTCGGCTATCTTATCCACCGGAGTTTCGACAAACGAACCGTTTTTATAAACCATTGCGGTGCGCGGCTGAAGATGCATGAGCTTTCTTATGGCGGAGTTTGCTTCTCCGGCTGCGACCTGCTCCATATACTTTCCGAATAGGATGAGCGATAGCAAAACGCCGTCAGAGGTAAAATAGAGCTTAAAGTCCTTTTTCTTCGTGAGCGCTATATACGAGCTGTAGGCATAAATGAGAGTAGAGGACAGCGAAACGAGAAGATCCATGCCGAAGCTGCGGTTTTTCAGCCCCCGCAGCGCGCTTTTGTAGAAATACCGTCCGGGACCGAATTGCAGCGCGCTCCCGATGAGAAACTGCAGCTTAGGGTGCACCTCGAGCATGAGCGGCGCCGTGCACGCGGCGGAGGTCACGAGCGTTTTGAGAAGGCTCATGCGCTTTTCAAGCTCGCAGTCGGCATCGCCGCCGCGAATTTCGCCGAGAGCGGCCTCGGCGCCTGCCGATGCGCAGGCTGCCGTTAAGTCGCGCGCGTCAACGCCCACAGCCCACATAAAAACGGTGCAGCCGCCGTCGGTTCTTTGAACATCCTTTACGCCGAACACCGAGGAAACGGCGGCTATAGCCGCCTGCGTGCGGTCGGGGTCGGCAGCGCCGAACTCAAGGTCCGCCTCCTCGACCGGCGTGCGAAAGCCCACCTTTTTTACCGCCAGCGCGATGGTCTCAATGTCCGTTTTCTCCTCGTCATAGCTTATAAACGCGCACGACGAAGCATAGTTTACGGCAGCGCTTATAACACCGGAGACCTTCAAAAGCGCTCTGTCGAGCCGCGCGACGCAGGCGGCGCATTCCATATCAAGTATTCTGAGTGATATTTCTTTCATGGCAATGTTAAAAAGGGAGAGCGAAAAACTCTCCCATAGCTATAAAATTACTTGCCCTCGCCGAGGAGGTTTTCCTTCATCTCTTTGCGTTTTTTCAGGGAAGCGATGCAGGCGGGGATGGACACTGCGGGCAGATCCCAGAGCAGAGCCCAGTCGATCCAGTCGATGCCCTTTATGAACTGACCTTCATGCCATACGCCCTTGGCGAGCTTGAAGTAGTTGTGATTCCAAACGCCCCAGATGTCGGTCGTCGGCTTCCAGAGGTGCACCTTCAGGAACGCGGCGCTCGTAACGATGCCGCTGGAAACGAGCGTGAGGAACGAGGAAGAGCGCTTGTTCTTTATAAGGAACTCGGAAACGGTGGGCAGAACATAAACGGCAAGGTTTATTATCCAAAGCTGGAGCGGGATCTTGTATTTCCATTTGATAGCCTGGCGGATGTGGTCGGCATCGTGCAGCAGCGCGACCGCCAGAATGGCGAGGTTCCACTTTTCGAGTGCGGAAGCGGTCTCATCGTCAATGCGAGTGTCAAGGAATTTTGCTTCGTCTTTCTGTGACTTTGTCATAATCAGTTTCATCCCCATATTTTTAATAACCAACTGGTCAATAAAAACTTATCACATTGTTCCGAAGCTGTCAATATATCTTGAAGGATTTTTTGCTTTACAGAAAATGAGGTTTAGAATATAATGCAGGGCATGAACGAAAGGCGCAGAAGAAAACTGAATAGACGCGCCGAGCTTATGTTCAAGCTGCCCAAAGCAGCGGAGAAATTTGCCGATAAGCTTTATAACCACCGGCGTATGTTCGGCGAGATCATCGACCCTGCGTTCAGGGACGATATAGCCGCGAGACTCAGGCTTATAGACACGCTTGAGCTTATGATGAGAGGCAGGCTGCCCGAGGCGACGAAGAAGCTGTACGGTCTGCATGAGTTTTGCCGCAGCGATGCCGACTTTGCCGCGTGGTACTTCTTCACGGGCGTTCTGTGCGAAAAGTGCGGCATGACCGAGCCCGCGCTGTTTTATTACGGTGAGTCGGCGAAATGCGATCCGGAGTTTTACATGGTATACCTCCAACTGGCAAAGTGCCTGCACACGAAAAAGCGCTATGAGGGCGCGCTCAACGCCTATATAACGGCGCTTGACGAGGTACTGTCCCGCCCGAAACGGGACGAGGTGCCGGCTGTGCGCGAGGATGCGCTGCTCGGCTCCATCCACGCAAATGCGGCAAACTGTCTGCTTATGATGCGCCGTTATGACGATGCCGAGTTTGAGCTTTACGAGGCGGAGCGGTACGGCTGCGAGGATCCTATGCTCTGGCTGACATGGGCAACGCTCTATGCCGCAACGGGGCGCAGAGCGCAGGCAAGCGAGCACATGAGCCGTCTGCGCGCCGAGAGCCCCGAGCTCGAGGCGGCATCGGCGCTGAGAGTGCGCGAGGTCATCGAGCAGAGAAATTCCCGCTTCGCCCTGCGCAGTATACCCACGGATAAGCTGAAGGCGTTCTGGGACTGGTTCTCGGAAAATGAAGGGATGATGCACACACTTGCGGTGGGAGCGGGATCGCAGCTTGCGCTCGACAAGGTGTATGAGCAGATGTGCAATGTGTTTGACTTCGGCGCGGAAAAGCCGGGGCTGAGCTTCGGGCTCGACGGGGAAAAGGCGCGCCTTAGCTTTTACGATAATTATAGTCTTACATTTGAGATATGGCTTGAAAGGCTTGTTGATACTGCGCCCAAGCAGCTCCGGCAGCGCTGGAGCTTTTACTCGGTGCATTGAGGTGAGATAATGATAAAATTTGTTTTTCTTGATATTGATGATACGCTGCTTGACTTCGGCAAGGCTGAGGCAGCGGCAATAAAAAAGACCTTCGAGCGCGTCGGCATACCCACCTCGCCCGAGGTCATAAAGCGCTACAGCGAGATAAACGACTCTCAGTGGGCACTTCTCGAGCGCGGTGAGCTCACGCGTGAGCAGGTGCTCGTGCGCAGGTTCGACATTCTGTTTGACGAGCTCGGTATAAGGGGTATACCCAGCGAGATGGTGCAGGCAAGCTATGAGTATCTGCTCGGCATAGGGCATTACTTTGTCGATGGTGCGCCTGAGCTTCTCGAAGCGCTCAAGGGCAAATACCGGCTGTTTATCGCCTCAAACGGCACTGCACCCGTGCAGGACGGGCGCATTAAGAGCGCGGGCATAGCGCCGTATTTCGAGAAGATATTCATATCCGAGCGGGTCGGTGCAGACAAGCCCACGCGCGAGTTTTTTAACGCCATGTTCGCGCAGATAGACGGGTTTGAGCCCGACAGCGCCATAATCGTCGGCGACCGGCTCACATCGGATATTCTCGGCGGCATAAATGCGGGCATAAAGACCTGCTGGTTCAACCCCCACTCGCTTCCGGCAAATCCCGACATTCCCGCCGACTACGAGATACACAAGCTGTCCGAACTGCCAAAACTGCTTGAAAAAATCTGAGACCCGAAAGGTCTCAGATTTTTGTTTCGATTATTTCAACTTCAGGGTGGTCATCTGCGCAGCAGGAGATGAAATATTCACCGTACCGCTGCGAAAAAAAGGCGGCACCTGCGGATAAAACGGAGAAGCTCCGTATATCCGCAAGGCGCATATCGCGCAGCTTGATATAGCTTTCCTTGAGTGTCCATATGCGGCAGAACTCCGCGTCGGGATCGCCGCCGGCAGAAACGAGCGTTTTCTCGTCGGGCGCGAAAAACCGCTCGGCAAGGCGCGCACTGTCCTCCCTTATGCGCTCGAGGTCAATTCCGACCGGCGCGTCCGATACGGCGCACACCACCATGTCATTGCAGTGCGAGAGCGAAAAATGTGCGCTTCTGTCGGGCAGATACGGCTTGCCGTTTTCGTTTACGCTCCAGTCGCCGGTTCCGAGGACCTTCTGCGCGAGCACCGCCGCGCCGAGGCTCAGCCTGCGCGAGCTTTCATCTGTGATCCTCAGCGCCTTTTCGCGCCTTTGCGCCGATACTCTTTCGAGAGCGAGGTCTGCGTCGAGATCGCTCACATCGGCAATGTATATCCTTATCATGCGCGCATGGCATCGAGCGTTTTCTGGATGAGCGTGTCAAGATCCCAGCCGCACATCTCGGCACCGCGAAGGATTACATCGCGCGAGCAGCCGGCGGCGAACTTCTTGTCCTTAAACTTTTTCTTAACCGATTTTACCTCCATGTCGGAGATGCCGGTCGGGCGCATAAGGGCAACGGCACCGATGAGACCCGTGAGCTCATCGGTGGCAAACAGCACCTTTTCCATGAAAAGCTCGGGCTCTACATCAATGCAGATGCCGTAGCCGTGGCTTATGACGGCGTGGATGACGCTTTCGTCTATATCGAGTTCGTGCAGCATCTCGTTTGCCTTTACGCAGTGCTGCTCGGGGTACAGCTCAAAGTCTATGTCGTGTAGCATTCCGACGGCTGCCCAGAAATCCGCGCGCTCGGGGTCAAATTCCTTTGCAAGCTCGCCCATGACCTTGGAAACGGTCTCGGCGTGCTGGATGTGAAACGGCTCCTTGTTGTATTTCATGATAAGCTCTCTGGCCTGCTCAACGGTGGGGATATAGCTCATTTTTCATGCCTCCTGCGGAATTATGATAAAATATTTTAACGCAACGCAACGCAAAAATCAACGCTTTACTCAATATACTGCCCGCGCTATTGACAGAACGGAGCTTGCGGATGTAAAATATGGCATAATGAAGCTGAACGGAGAAAATCATGGAAAACGAAGCCCTTCGCGGCGAAAAACGCCGTGGGATTTTTGAATATGTCGATAAGCAGAGACTGATATCCTGCTTTATTTTCACATTTGCCATAGGGCTTATTGCGCACGCATATGCGTTTTTGAATTTCCAGCCCTCGCACGATTCGCTTTACGAGGTCGTGTCCGACGCCGCGTATTGGAAATGGAAGCTGCAGCTTGGGCGATTTTTAAAGCCCCTGTATGACCTTGCCCTCGGGCGCTTTGCGAGTCTGCCGTGGGTAAACGGGCTTATGTCGCTTTTGTGGCTTTCACTTGCGGGCTATCTCGTGACGGAGATGCTGAGAATAAATAAGCGGCTCGGCATCGCGCTCACCTGCGGGGTTCTGAGCGTGAACCTCACAGTGACGGCGCTTGCCGCGACCTATATGCCGGACCTCAGCTCCGATATGCTCGCGCTGCTGTTTGTGCTGCTCGGCTGCCGCATCTGGTACGGCATGACGGACGGAAAAACGCAGCTTGCGCCTGCAAAAAAGCTTGCGCTCACGCTGTGCGCGGGGCTGTGCGTCGGCGTGTCGCTCGGAATTTATCAGGCGCTCGTGTGCGTTTTCGTGACGATGGTGCTCGCTGTTTCCGTGATGCGCCTTTTGGATGAAAAAACAAGCTGGATAAGGGTCTGGCTGTCCGATTTTTGGGCGGCGGGCATAGCACTTCTCGGCGGCGGCGTGTACTACGGCGGGCTCAGGCTCGCTCTTGCCGCAACGGGCACGGAGCTGGCGCAGGGCTACAACAGCCTGACAAATCTGTTCAGCGACAGCGCACCCATATCTGAGCAGCTTTCCGAGACGCTTCGCTGGGTGAAGGTATATCTGACCGAGTTTTCCGGTCATGCGCACTCGGTGTATTTCACAAGCGCCGTCGGGATACTCACCGTTGCGCTGGCGATAGTGTGCTTTGTGTGGCTCGAGGGGCTTTTAATTAAAAGAAAAGCGAGCGCGGGGAACGTGATAACGGCGCTGCTGCTGTTTGCGGCGATACCCTTTGCGATGAACCTCGTGCGCCTTCTCAGCAGCTGTATCCACCTGCTCATGTTCTACGCCTTCTGGCTTGCGTATATTATCGCCTACGCCCTTGCGGGGGAGCTGTCGGCGCGTAAAAATACTGCGGTGTTCGAGCGGGCTGCGGCGCTCCTTTTGTGCTGCGTCATATTTATAAACGTTCAGACCGCCAACGCCGTTTACGTCAAGAAAACGACCGAGCAGCAGGCCACGCTTTCCGTTATGACCCGCGTTGTCGACCGTGTGGAAACGCAGCCCGGCTATGAACGAGGCGTCACGCCCGTTGCCTTCATAGGCATCCCGCAGGCGTATTTTTCCGACTTCGCGCCCTATGATAAAATCGGAAGGCTCACCGGAACGGACATGAGAGGCTCCATCACGTATTATCCGATATACGGCGTCTATATCCCGATGATGCTCATGACGGATATGAATATTGCCGATCAAAGCGTTGCCGACGAGCTTGCCGTGAGCGAGGAGGTCGCCGCCATGCCGGTATTCCCCGCGGTCGGGAGCGTCAATACCGTTGACGGGGTTGTCGTGGTTAAATTTGCTTAAGATTATCAAGCTTAAAATAAAAGGAGAAAACAGTGAAGCGTCCGATTTTGTACATTGTTATACCGTGCTACAACGAGGAGGAGGTACTGCCGATAACCGCGCCGCAGTTTCTCGGAAAGATAAAGGACCTTGCTGCGCAGGGGCTCATATCAGACGACAGCCGCGTGCTGTTTGTAAACGACGGCAGCCGCGACCGCACATGGGAGATAATAAAGCAGCTTGCAAAGTCGGACGAGCACTACATCGGCATAAGCCAGAGCCGCAACCGCGGTCATCAGGCCGCCGTGCTCGCGGGACTTATGGAGGCTAAGGATGTCTGCGACATAAGCATATCCATCGACTGCGACGGGCAGGACGATATAGACGCAATGGATCGGATGGTGCAGGAGTATCTCAACGGCTGCGAGGTCGTATACGGCGTGAGATCGTCCCGAAAGACCGATACATTCTTTAAGCGCACGACCGCTCAGGGGTTTTATAAATTCCTCTCCATGATGGGTGCGGAGGTTGTTTATAACCACGCCGATTACCGGCTCATAAGTGCGAAAGTCCTCAAGGAGTTTGCAAATTATAAGGAGGTAAACCTCTTCCTGCGCGGCATGGTGCCGCTGGTGGGCTTTAAGAGCACGAGCGTTGAGTATGAGCGGCATGAGCGCATAGCCGGCGAGAGCAAATACCCCCTGCGCAAAATGATAGCGCTTGCGGTGGACGGCATAACGAGCCTTTCGGTAAAACCCCTGCGGCTTATAATGAGCTTCGGCATGATAGTTGCGTTTTTGAGCTTTGTCGGAGTCGTCTGGGCGATCATAGCGGCGCTGAGCGGGCACGCGGTCGCGGGCTGGGCGAGCATGACCTGCATAATCTGCTTTGTAAGCGGTGTTCAGCTTATGTGCATGGGCATCATCGGCGAGTATGTGGGAAAGATATACATGGAGGCAAAGCACCGTCCGAGATATATCATATCCGAGCGCACGCAGGACGAATAAGTACTTGTTTCTAAACACAATGTCTGTTATAATAGCTACATCAAACAATTCAAAGGAGATAATGCAATGAACTATTGGAGCACTGCCCGTAAGGGTGTTCTCGGTCTCAGCGCGGCAAGCATCGCCTATGCGATCTGGAAGAAGAATCCCCTCGTGCCTATGGCGCTTTACGCAATGCATCTTGCCGAGTACTTTGCGGTTGCAAAGAAAGCCGGTAAGAAGGTATGGTACGATGATACCCGCTGCTTTATAAACACCATGCTTTATGGCTTCACCTTCTGGCTGCCGATGAAGCTTGAGATCGAGTAATAACGAAAATTCCGACCAAAGGTCGGAATTTTTACATAAGAGGGATAATTTATGATCAATACAACATTGTGCTATATAAGCCGCGGCAGCGAATATCTCATGCTGCACAGGGTGAAAAAGCAAAACGATGTAAACCGCGACAAGTGGATAGGCATCGGCGGCAAATTCGAGCCCGACGAGAGTCCGGACGAGTGCCTGCTGCGCGAGGCAAAGGAGGAAACGGGGCTCACGCTCACCTCGTGGCGCTATCGCGGGATAGTGACATTTGTGAACACCGTGTGCGAGTCGGAGTATATGCACCTGTTCACCGCCGACGGCTGCGAGGGCGAGCTCAAGCAGTGCGATGAGGGCGTGCTCGAATGGATAGACAGAAAGCGGCTGTACGATCTCACGCTCTGGGAGGGGGACAGGATATTCCTGAAGCTCCTCGAAACGGACGAGCCGTTTTTCTCGCTCAAGCTGTGCTACGACGGCGATGAGCTCAAAAGCGCCGTTTTAAACGGAAAAACGATAAGATAAACCCCACGCCGGTTTCTCGGCATGGGGCAAATTTTTTATGATACCTTTTGGAGATATAGATTGCTGCCGTCGTTGTAGTAGGTATACATCGTCGTCTCTCTGTAGCTTATCTGCCACGCTCCGGAGATAAATCCTTCGTCGTTTTCGTAGGGAACGAGCGTAACACTTCCTTCATCAAAATACCATGTTCCCTTTGAGGGGAAGTCGAACTGCTCGGCATAATATGTATCGTCATCGTACAGGGTGATGCGCGTTTGACCGTCGTCGGATGCCCATGTGCCGATGAGCGTGAATTTGAAGTTTAAATACTCTCCGCGGAAAAGCTCGCGCGTGCCGCTGTCGGAGACCAGCGTGAGAACATCGAGATCCATCACATCGCTGTGCGAAAGGCTCACGGTGTAAACGGTTCCGTCGTCGAGCGTTATCTCATTTGCGGCGGTGGGTCTCCATGTGCCGAGCTGCGCAAGCTTGCCGTAATAGTTGCCGTCGTCTCCGAAAGTCAGCAGCCGGCCGTCTGCATCGGTCCATGTATCGACTAACGCGTCAACGAGCTTCTGTGCGCCGTCAACGGTCGAGACCGATGCCTTGAATGCCAGCGCCTCCGCCTCATACGGATACATCGCCGAAAGCTTGTCGTCGGTTCCGGAGCTGAGCGAGAACACGGTCGCTTCATTCCAGAACCATACATCCGCATCGCGCCCGACATTGCCGCATTCGTAAACCGTGGCAGTTGTGCCGGCGGGGCGGGTCGAGCCTTCGGAGGTCGTCTCGTATTCTGTGTAGAACAGGTAATCGTCGATGCCGTCGTCGTTCGAGTCTCCGCTTATTACGCTTGTAACAAACGGGAACTGAGATATATTCTTTGCCAGAGCGGGCAGCATATCCTGAGGAACATCGGGTATGAGCTCGTCATAGCCGATGCCGCTGAGCTGCTGAACGGGAACGAGCTCAAGCTGCCGGAGATATGAATTATATTTCTCCTCGGTAGCTGCATTGCCCTCGACAAAGTAATTGCAGTTAAAGTAATTAAGCCCATCGTCGCCGAACTCATAATCGCGCGAAACAGAGGTGCAGTAGTCGTGCGCCTGCCCATCGAAGCAGAAGGTCGAGACCGAGTCTTTAAACTCGTTTGTCGCGTAGATCTTTTTGTCCGCTTTTGAGTAGCTTATATCGAGGGTACCGACGCCCCAGTTGAACAGGATCTGAATATGCTTGTCCATGTGCCCGCCGGACAGGAACATCCAGAAATCATGCGGGTCACCGGGGTATCTTATTATCCAGTCGGCGGTGCCGTCGCCGTCGTAGTCATAGCGGTAGAAAACGGGCTTAAAGTCGCCGAACTCGCGCAGCTTTGCGAGCATATATACATACATCCGCTCCGTAGCGTCGTTTAGTTGATCACTGTCGCTCGACGCCTTGTTCGGGGAGATGTGCTTTGCGGTGTTGCAGGCGCAAAGGCTGAGCACCATCACAAGCGCCATGAACGCGCACAAAAATCTTTTCATCAGTACGCAACGCCCCAGTAGATCATGTGCTTTGCCTTTTTGCCGCATATCGGGCAGACATCGCCGAGATTCTCCTGCTCGAAGGGGATGCAGCGCGAGGACATTCCCGCCTGCTCCTTCATCTTCATTTCGCACTCGAGCTCGCCGCACCACATGGTCTTTATGAAGCCGCCCTTTTCCTCCTGGAGCTTCTTTGCCTCCTCGAGAGAGTGAGCCTCGAAAATGTGCTCGTCGAGGTTCTTCTTTGCCTTGTCGAACAGACCCTGCTGCACATCGTCGAGCAGGACGGGGATCTTTGCCTCGAGCTCGTCGATGTTCACGGTGATCTTCTCGCCGTTATCGCGCCTTACGGCAACGCAAACGCCGTTTTCTATGTCGCGGGGACCGAGCTCCAGACGCAGGGGAACTCCCTTCATCTCATACTGCGCGCACTTCCAGCCGAGGCTGTTGTCGCTCAGGTCGATCTTGACTCTGATGCCGGCTGCCTTGAGGCGGTCGTAAAGCTCGTTTGCCTTTTCGGTAACGCCGGGCTTGTGCTGCGCAACGGGGACTACGATGACCTGCACGGGCGCTATGCGCGGGGGCAGTACGAGACCGTTGTTGTCGCCGTGGGTCATGATGATGCCACCGATAACGCGGGTGGACAGACCCCATGAGGTCTGGTGCGGATGGCGCAGCTTGTTTTCCTTATCGGTGAAGGTGATGTTGAACTGCTCGGCAAAGCCGGTGCCGAAGTAGTGACTGGTGCCGGACTGGAGCGCCTTGTGGTCGTGCATCATGCACTCGATGGTGTAGGTGTTCACGGCACCCGCGAACTTTTCCTTCTCGGTCTTGTTGCCGCGGATAACGGGCATTGCGAGATACTTTTCGCACAGCGTTGCATATACCTCGAGCTGGCGCAGCGTTTCCTCGCGCGCCTCGGTCTCGGTCTCGTGCAGGGTGTGACCCTCCTGCCAGAGGAACTCTCTGCCGCGCAGGAACGGACGGGTCGTCTTTTCCCAGCGCAGAACGGAGCACCACTGGTTATAAAGCATGGGCAAATCGCGCCAGGAGTGCACCGTATGGCTCCAGTGGTCGCAGAAAAGCGTTTCGGAGGTGGGACGGATGCACAGTCTCTCGGTGAGCTCCTCCGAGCCGCCGACGGTGACCCATGCGCACTCGGGCGCAAAGCCCTCGACATGGTCCTTCTCCTTCTGCAGAAGGCTTTCGGGAATGAGCATGGGCATGGAAACATTCTCGTGCCCGCCCTCCTTGAACATTCTGTCAAGCTCCTTCTGGATGTTTTCCCAAATAGCATAACCGTAAGGACGCAGGATGAAAAGTCCCTTAACGCCGGAGTAATCGACAAGCTCCGCCTTAGTGCACACATCGGTAAACCACTGTGCGAAGTCCTGCTCCATATCAGTTATCTGCTCAACTTTTTTGCCCTTTGCCATTACATGATTCTCCTTTTGACATAATAACTAAATCATTTTATAGGACTTAAAACGGCTTGTCAATAGCGCGCAGACATCATGACGGCATTATAACATATAAAAAATCTTGACCGTAGTGTACTTTTTGTCTATAATAATATAGATTTAGTATGAAAGTATAAAAGTACGGAGGTGACGCGTATGAACAGGCAGCGCTACATGGCGGAGCTGTCCAAGCTTCTGGCATTCATGTTCAAGGAGGATAAGGAGGACATCCTTGCCCAGTACAACAAGATGCTCGACGAAGCCGAGGACGAGCAGGCGATGCTTGAAAGCTTTGGTTCCCCTACCAGACTGGCGGTTACCATTTCCCGCACATACAAGCGCAGTGAGCGCAAGCTCTCTGTCGAGGCAGACTCAAAGGACGACGGCAGTACCGGCGAGAGCGCCATGCCGTTTGCACCCGCGGCTGCAAAGGTGAAGGAGCCCGAATCGGCTCCGGAGGAGACAACTCTCTCATATGCCGATATAATCGAGGAGATCCGCCGCGAAAAGGCGCAGGAGGAGGGCATAGAGTATAAGCCCATATTCTTCAATGAGCCCGAGCCGATGCCGGAGACACCCGCGGTCGAGGAACAGCCGCCCGCAGAGGAAACGGTCTCAGAGACTCCGGCGGAGACTGAGGCACCGGCGGAAGCGGAGACGACGGACGAGCAGCCCGAGGAGACCGCTGCGGAGGAGGAGACTCCCAAGGAAGCCGCGCCCGAGACAGTGGAGGAAGCTCCGGAAACGGAGAAGCAGCCCGAGAAAGACGAGCAGATCGAGGCGGAAGCACCTGCCGAGAATGAAGCTCCGGCGGAAGCAGAGTCCGACAGTGCGCTGGACGAACCCTCCGAGGAGACTTCCGAGGAAGAGCCTGAGGAAGAGAAAAGCCCCGAGGACGAGAGCGAGGAGATATTCGCCGAGCTTGATGAGATAGAGCAGCCCGAGGAAGAGACTCGGTATAAGACGAATGTCGCGCTTTTGATATTGTATCTCATCTTTGCCATCCCCGTGGGAGTCGTTCTGGTGGCGGCAGCCATCGTGCTGGGACTTCTGCTGCTGGCGTTCGGCGCGGGACTTATAGCTTCTGCACTGAAAATTGCCGGCTTTGCGTTCTCAATGTTCAATATATTTGCCGATATAATGCTGTGCGCGGGTGCATCGCTCATAGCGTTTGCCGTTGCGCTCGTCATTATCTGGCTCGGCATAATCATGTTCGCAAAGGCGATAGGCGGTATAGTCAGAGGTCTGAAAGCGCTTGGCAGAAGCATCTGCGTCAAGGAGGTGTCCGTCAATGAGTAGAGCATGGAAGATAATATCCACCATTGCGATCATCGCATTCATTCTGGGCGCTCTGTGCATACTCGCGGGCGTTGTCACCGGCGGAGATATGCAGCGCGTGCAGGATGTTTTCTCGGCGGCATATAACATCGAGGATAAGCTCAACGCCATAAGAGGGCTCATGGGCATATCCCCTCTCAACTGAAAAACGAAAAAACAAGGACAGCTTTTCGGCTGTCCTTGCGTTTTTATACAGAAACGGGACAGCGCGAACGGCAAAATTCTATGCGCCTACCCCTTTTCAAGGCGCCGTGCATTTGTTATAATGATACGGATAAAGATGGGCTTTTACAGCCAATAAACACAGAGAGGACGATTCAAAATGATTTCCCACGGCAAAGAGATCAAGGTATTCACCGGCAATTCCAATCCCGCGCTCGCAAAGGCGATATGCAACCAGCTTTTCAAAAACCTCGGAGAGTGCACCTGCGCACACTTCGCCGACGGTGAGTGCTCCATATCCGTGCATGAGCCCGTTCGCGGCGCCGATGTTTTCATCGTGCAGTCCACCTGCAAGCCCGTTAACGACAACCTCATGGAGCTGCTCGTTATGATCGACGCGGTACGCAGAGCGTCCGCAGGCAGAATAACCGCCGTTATCCCGTATTTCGGCTATGCCCGCCAGGACCGCAAGGCAAAAAGCCGCGACCCCATCTCCGCAAAGCTCGTTGCAAACCTCATCACCGCCGCGGGAGCCGACCGTGTGCTCACCATGGATCTCCATGCCGCACAGATACAGGGCTTCTTTGATATTCCCGTTGACAATCTTTTCGGCGCACCTCTCTTTGCAAAGCATTATATCGATGTTTTCGGCAAGGATAACGATGATATAATGGTCGTATCCCCCGATGTCGGCAGCACCGCGCGCGCCCGCAACTTCTCCATGAAGCTCGGCTGCAACATGGCGATAGTCGATAAGCGCCGCGAAAGAGCAAACCAGTCCGAGGTCATGAATATAATCGGTAATGTCGAGGGCAAGACCTGCATCCTGCTCGACGATATGGTCGATACCGCGGGCTCGCTCGTGGGCGCTGCAAAGGCCATCGTTGAGATAGGCGGCGCAAAAGAGGTCTATGCCTGCGCAAGCCATGGCGTTCTCTCCGGTCCCGCCATCGAGCGCATTGAGGGCAGCGCCATAAAGGAGCTGCTGCTGCTCGACACCATTCCTTACCCCGAAAACGCGGAAAAGTGCGAGAAGATAAAGTATATGTCCGTCGCACCCGTATTTGCCGAGGCTATCCAGCGAGTTTACGAGGAGATCTCCATTTCCAATCTGTTTGAGTGATAAAAATGTTTATGAATAAAGGCGGGGTGTCGTGGCTGGTCGTTTTCCTCGGCAACCCCGGTCTTAAATACAACGGAACAAGGCACAACGCGGGCTTCATGGCAGCTGATGCCATGGAGAAAAAGCTCGGCGTTAAAATAAACCGTATGCGCTTCAGAGCGCTTACGCAGACCGTGGACATAGGCGGGCAGAAGGTCATGCTCATGAAGCCGCAGACCTATATGAACCTGTCCGGCGACGCGGTGATCCAGGCGGTGAGGTTTTATAAGATTCCGCCCGAAAGGGTCATAGTCGTGTCCGACGAGATAGCTCTGCCGGTCGGCAAAATGCGCATTCGCACCGGCGGCTCGGCGGGAGGTCACAACGGTCTGAAAAGCATAATCGCACAGCTCGGAACGGACAAGTTTGCGCGCATACGCCTCGGCGTTGGAGCGCCGCCCCATCCGGATTACGACATGGCGGATTGGGTGCTCGGCGCATTCAAGGGTCAGGACGCGGCGGATATGGAGCTGCTCGCAAAGCAGACAGCCGACGCCATTGAATGCTATATCACCGAGGGCGCACAGCGCGCGATGAATAAATTTAACTGATCGCGATAAAGGAAAGGACGGATGACATGAAAAAAAGCTGCATAGCAATGCTCCTCGCGGGAGGGCAGGGTTCAAGACTCTATGCGCTCACGCAGGATGTGGCAAAGCCCAATATGCCGTTTGGCGGCAAATACCGCATAATAGATTTTCCGCTGTCTAACTGCGCAAACTCCGGTATAGACACCGTGGGTGTTTTAACGCAGTACCGTCCGCTCCAGCTCAACAGCTACATCGGCGGCGGTCAGCCGTGGGATCTCGATTCCACCGACGGCGGCGTTTTCATCCTGCCGCCGTATCAGACCGCCGGCGAGACCGGCTCGTGGTTCTCCGGAACGGCAAACGCCATTTATCAGAACATCGGCTTTATCGAAATGTACGATCCCGATAATGTTCTCATCCTCTCGGGCGACCATATATACAAGATGGATTACTCGAAAATGCTGCGCGAGCACATGGAAAAGGATGCCGCGTGCACCATCGCCGTTCTGCAGGTTTCCATGGAGGAGGCGACCCGCTTCGGCATAATGAACCTCGGCGAGAACGGCTATGTCGAGCAGTTCGAGGAAAAGCCCAAGCAGCCCAAGAGCGACCTCGCCTCGATGGGCATTTACATATTTAATTGGAAAAAGCTCCGCAAGTACCTTATCGAGGACGAAAACGATCCTGATTCGAGCAAGGACTTCGGCAAAAATATAATCCCCAATATGCTCAAAGCCGGCGAAAAGCTCTGGCCCTACCGCTTTGACGGCTACTGGCGCGATGTCGGCACGATAACGAGTCTGTGGGATGCAAACATGGATATGCTTTCAACAACGCTCATAAACCTCTATGACCCGAGCTGGCCCATTCGCTCGAGAAGCGTTGCCCAGCCGCCGCATTACATAGGCGAGGATGCCGTTGTGGAGCACTCTATAGTCACCGAGGGCTGCGTTATAGAGGGCAGCGTTGAAAACTCCGTGCTCTCAAGCTCGGCGGTGGTCGAGAAGGGGGCAAGGGTGCTGTATTCGGTGCTGATGCCGGGCGCGCATATCGAGAGCGGCGCAACGGTGGAGTATGCGATAATCGGCGAGGGCACGGTCATAAAAAGCGGCGCTCATGTCGGCGCCGCGCCCGACGGAAGCGATGAGTGGGGCGTTGCCACCTGCGGTCCGCGCATCACGGTAAGACAGGGGGCGCAGGTCAAAGCCGGCGCCATGATATACAAAAGCGAGGAGGTCTGAGAAATGAGCGATTTTCACGGAATTATCTTTGCCTACGGAGCCGTTCCCGAGCTCGGCGAGCTCGTTAAGAAGCGCACGGCATCGTCGCTGCCGTTCTGCGGAAGATACAGACTCATAGACTTTGCGCTGTCCTCGCTTATGAACGCAGGCATACACGATGTCGGCGTTATAATGCGCCGCGACTATCAGTCGCTGCTCGACCACCTTGCAAGCGGCAAGGACTGGGACATGGGCCGCAGGATAGGCGGACTGCGTATGCTGCCGCCGTTCGGTCTGCCCGAGTACCACCGGGGCGACTATACCGGAACGATAGAGGCGTTAAACGCCGTTTCGACCTATATAAACGATATAAACGCCAAGTACATCGTCATGATGCACGGCAACACCGCGGCGAATATAGACCTTCGCGCGGCTATACGCCAGCACCTCAGAACCGGCGCCGAGATAACCGCCATCTGCACCGAGGATACGCCCGATTATAATCACCACCGCTATATCGTCGGCGAGGACGGCTTTGCCCATTCGATGATATTTAACCAGACAACGGCAGGCGAGGGAGCGGCGTCGCTCGAGGCGTATATAATCTCCAAGGAGCTTTTGCTGCGCATGATGGAGACCTGCAAGGCGGAAAACCATTATCACTTCCACCGCGACGCGATCGCCGCGTATCTTGCAAACGGCGGCAGAGTCGGCGTTTATTATCACCGCGGCTACGGAAAGCGTATAATGAGCACACAGTCGTACTTTGCGGCGAATATGGATATGCTCAAGGGCGAAAAGCGCGCCGAGCTGTTCCCGCCGGAGCGCCCTGTGCGCACGAAAACGCACGAGGATGTCAGCACATATTATGCTGAGGGCTCAAAGGCGGCAAACTGCCTTGTTTCCGACGGCTGCATAATAGAGGGCGAGATAGAAAACTGCATCATATCGTCCGATGTGAGAATAAGCAGAGGCGCGAAGCTCAGCGGCTGCGTTATCATGCGCGGCGTGCAGATAGCCGAGGGCGTTATGATGAAGAATGTCATCGCCGACAAGGTGTCGGAGATGTCGGCATTCCAGACCATAATGGGCAGCGAAAAACTGCCCGTCGTACTGCCGAAAGGCACTAAAATCTAAGCAATTTGAGGCAAATAACCTATGTATGTAAATCAGATCTCACGCGATGAGGTGCGCAGCGCGATAGAAGATAAGCTGTGCGCGCACTTTGCAGTAACGGCAGAAACGGCTACCGATGATCAGGTGTTTCAGGCAAGCGCCATCGTCATTCGGGAGATAATGAGCCGGCTTCTCGCCGCTCAGGAAACAAGATGCCCCGAGCGCGAGGTACACTACCTTTCCATGGAGTTCCTCATGGGCAGAAGCCTTATGAAAAACGCCTTTAACCTCGGCATATCCGAGGCGCTCACGGGCGCTTTGGCTGATCTCGGCAGAAATGCCGCGGACATATTTGAAGCGGAGAACGATGCCGGACTCGGCAACGGCGGACTCGGCAGGCTCGCCGCCTGCTACATGGATTCGCTGGCTACCCTCGGCATCCCTGCAACGGGCTACTCGCTGTGCTACGAGCTCGGTATATTCCGCCAGAAGATAGTCGACGGAAAGCAGACCGAGGTAGCCGACGATTGGCGCAGCGCAGCCGAGAGCTGGCTCGTTGCGCGCAACGATGAGGCGGTAGAGGTGCGCTTCGGCGGAAACATCTCGCCCCGCTGGGACAGCTTCGGCAGGTACCATGCCGAGCACACCGGCTATCAGACCGTAACTGCTGTGCCGCGCGATATGCTTATAGCGGGCTACGGCGGCAAGGAGGTCAACATCCTCAGACTTTGGGACGCGAGAAGCACGAGCGCGCTTGATATGTACCTCTTCTCTGAGGGCGAGTATGTAAAGAGCCTTGAGCAGCGCACTATGAGCGAGGTCATCACCAAGGTGCTGTACCCCGCCGACGATCACATCGAGGGCAAGACCCTGCGCCTGAAGCAGCAGTATTTCTTCCTTTCGGCTACCGCTCAGTCGATAATAAAGACCCACATGGCGCGCTTCGGCGATATAAGAAGCTTTGCAAAGCACCATGTCATCCAGATAAACGACACCCATCCCGCGCTCGTTATCCCCGAGCTCATGCGCATAATGATGGATGAGTACGGGCTCGGCTGGGATGAGGCGTGGAGCACCGTGAGCGCATCCGTTGCGTACACGAACCACACCGTTATGAGCGAGGCTCTCGAAAAGTGGCCGCAGGAGCTCGTGCAGACGCTTCTGCCGCGCGTTTGGGAGATACTGTGCGAGATAAACCGCCGCTGGTGCGACGATCTCGTCGCCCGCTTCGGCAGCAGCGAAAAGGTTGGCAAAAACCTCATCATCCGCGATGGACAGGTGCACATGGCAAACCTGTGCCTTGCCGCCTGCTACAAGATAAACGGCGTTTCCGCGCTGCACGGCGAGATACTGAAAACAGACCTGTTCAAGGATATATGCCAGCTTCGCCCCGAGCGCTTTACCTATGTCACAAACGGCATAGACCACCGCCGCTGGCTTGCGCAGATAAATCCGAGGCTGCACGCCTTTGTCAGCGAAATGCTCGGCAGCGACGAATATCTTACAAAGCCCGAGCAGCTTATAAGGCTCAAGGACTTTGCCGGCGATGCCGCGGCTCAGCGCGCGGTAAACGAGATAAAGCTTCAGAATAAGCGCGATTTTGCCGAATTTCTCACGAAAAACGACGGGTTTGCCCTCGACACGGACGCGATACTCGATGTTCAGGTAAAGCGCCTGCATGAGTATAAGCGCCAGTTGCTGTGCGCGATGCTCATAACGCGCCTGCAAATGCGGATTCATGACGACCCCAACGCGGAGTTTACGCCGCGTTCCTTCGTGTTCGGCGCGAAGGCAGCCGCGGGCTACTACACCGCAAAGAGGATAATCGAGCTCATCTGCTCGCTGGCAAACGACATAAACCGCGACCCGCTGTGCAAGGGCAAGCTCCAGGTATGCTTCATGGAAAACTACCGCGTTTCCGCTGCCGAGGCACTCATGCCGGCGGCGCAGGTATCCGAGCAGATCTCAACGGCGGGCAAGGAGGCCTCCGGCACGGGCAACATGAAGCTCATGTTAAACGGCGCCGTGACCATAGGCACGCTCGACGGCGCGAATGTCGAAATGTACGAGCGCCTCGGCGATGAGAATATGTTCCTGTTCGGGCTCAGAACGAACGAGGTGAACGCTCTTAAAGCCTCCGGCTACGACCCTCAGCGCATCGTGCGCGAGGATGCCGAGCTTGCAGCCGTGCTTGACAGGATAAGCTGCGGCTTTGCCGACGGCAAGAGCTATTCCGACCTCGTGTCGAACCTGCTGTATAACGGCGATCCGTATATGCTGTGCGCCGATTACCGCGACTATGTAAACACCCATGACAGAATGTATGCGGCAATATCCGATGCGTCGGAGATCGCGCGTTTGTCGATAGTAAACACCGCTCAGGCGGGCATATTCGCCGCCGACAGAGCTATAGAGGAGTATGCGGAGGGCATATGGGGAATAAAACTGTAGTGGTTATAGGCGCCGTGAATATGGACATTTGCGGCAGACCGGATAAGCCGCCGCGCATGAAGGATTCAAATCCCGGCACAGTGAGCTTCAGCCCCGGCGGAGTGGGGCGCAATATCGCGCATAACCTGCGACTGCTGGGCGTGGATGTAAAATTCGTCGCCGCCATCGGCAACGATGTTTACGGAAAGAGCATATACGAAAGCTGCGTTTCGCTCGGCATGGATATGCACCTGAGCCGTACAATGAGCGGCGGCAGGACCTCGAGCTATCTGTATGTGACCGATGAAAACGGAGATATGCTCCTCGGCGTTAACGACACGGATATATCCGCGAGCATAACGCCCGAGTACCTCAGCCGCCATCTCAAGGAGATAAACGCTGCTGACGCCGTCGTTATCGACGCAAACCTCACGTGCGACACCGTGGCGTGGATAGCCTATAATGTGACGGCTCCTTTGTATGCCGACCCCGTTTCGGTCGCAAAAAGCGAGCGGCTGAGACCCGCGCTTTCAAAGCTCACCGCTTTTAAGCCCAACGAGTACGAGGCAAAGAGCCTGACCGGCGAGAGCACATCGCTGTTTGCAGCCGAGCAACTGCTCAAGCTGGGCGTAAAGAAGGTGTTCGTCTCTCTCGGCAGCGACGGCATAGTCGCCGCGTCCGACGGCGAGATAATAAAGCTTCCGCGCGAAAAATGCGAGGTCGTGAACGCCACCGGCTGCGGCGATGCTGCGACCGCCGCTATAATCTGGGCGGGCGTAAACGGGCTGAGCGTTGCCGAAAGCGCCGCGGCTGCAATGAAAGCCGCCGCCATGTGCGCGCAGTGTGCAGAGACGATAAACCCCGAACTTTGTCCGGAGCTAATAAGCTGAAAATAAAGGTGTGCCATGGGGTGCACCTTTTTTATGTAAACCACACAATGCGCTAAGTTTTGCGCCGGAAATAGTGTAACTTCTCTGTAGACAATAACTTTACAGGAGGTAGCATCTATGCAAGCGACAAAACTGCGCCCCGCAACGCGGAGGGGCGGCGTTATCTGGCTGCCGGTGGACGAGCTCGAGCCGAGCCCCGTGCAGCCGAGGAAAAACTTTTCGGACGGAGAGCTCCAGGAACTTTCCGACTCCATCGCACAGTACGGAGTTTTAAATCCGCTGACCGTGCGGCTGAGGGACAACAGGTATGAGCTCGTTGCGGGCGAGCGCAGGCTAAGGGCGGCGCGGCTTGCGGGGCTTTACGATGTGCCGTGTATCCTGCTCGATGTGAGCCTTGAGGACGCAAGCCTTATAGCGCTGGTCGAGAACCTGCAGCGCAAGGACCTTGACTTCATCGAGGAGGCAAACGGACTGAGCCAGCTCATAAAGCTGTTCGGCATGAGTCAGGAGGAGGCTGCGCGGAGAATAGGCAAATCGCAGTCGGCGGTGGCAAACAAGCTGCGGCTTTTGAAGCTGCCGGAGGATGTTTTGAACACCCTGCGCGGCAACGGGCTCACCGAGCGCCACGGCAGGGCGCTGCTGCGGCTGCAAACCGAGCAGATGCAGCGCATGGCGCTGGCATACATAATAGAGCACGACCTGAATGTCGCCTCGGCTGACAGCTATATCGACTCGCTCCTGCGCGAGAGCGAGCAGGAGGAAAAGCCCGAGGCAAAGCGCACCTTTATAATGAAGGATGTGCGCGTTTTCGTGAACACCATCCTGCATGGGCTCGACCTCATGAAGCAGGGCGGCATAGATGCCGGTATGAAGCGCGAGGAGACCGATGACGAGCTGATCCTCACGATCTCCATACCGAAGAACAAAGACGAATAATACAAGCATATACCGTCGTATCATTGTATACGGCGGTATTTTAATAGGGAGGCGCAGCCATGATAAGCTATTTTTCCGAACTCAGGTACAAGGAAGTCATAGACATCCACTCCGGCAGAAGGCTGGGCTATGTGTGCGATGCCGAGTTTGACGATGCCGAGGGACGGCTCATATCACTCATAACGCCCGGAAAAGCCAAGCTTTTCGGACTTCTCGGCAGGGAGGACGACTATATTCTGCCGTGGAAATGCATAGTGCGCATCGGCGGGGACATCATACTCGTCGAGACCGATGCCGAGCAGCCGCGGCGGCACCGTGAAAAAAGAAAAATTTTTTGACAAATCGGCAAAAAACTATTGAAAAACCGGTGTAATTTTGATATTATATCAAGGCATTTCGCACGGGCACGGACTTTTTTTCATGTGGCTACGGCTTGGGAAGAAGGATGATGTGTCCGGAGGAAAAAACAAATCAGGAGGAAAAACAAATGTCAGTAGTATCTATGAAGCAGCTGCTGGAAGCCGGTGTCCACTTCGGTCACCAGACCCGCCGCTGGAACCCCAAGATGGCGGAGTACATCTACATGGAGCGCAATGGTATTTACATCATTGACCTTCAGAAGACCGTTAAGAAGCTCGAAGAGGCTTATAACTTTGTCCGTGATATAGCGGCAAACGGTCAGAGCATCCTGTTCGTCGGCACCAAGAAGCAGGCGGCAGAGGCAGTTAAGGAAGAGGCATCCCGCGTAGGTATGTACTATGTCAACGCCCGTTGGCTCGGCGGTATGCTCACCAACTTCAAGACCATGCGCACCCGTATCGATCGCCTTGCTCAGCTCAAGAAGATGCAGGAAGACGGCACCTTCGATATGCTTCCCAAGAAGGAAGTCATGAAGCACCTCGGCGAGATGGAAAAGCTCGAGAAGTACCTCGGCGGCGTTAAGGACATGAAGAAGCTCCCCGGTGCAATGTTCGTCGTTGACCCCCGCAAGGAGCACAATGCAATTGCTGAGGCCCGCAAGCTGCACATCCCCATCGTTGCTATCGTTGACACCAACTGCGACCCCGATGAGGTCGATTATGTCATTCCCGCAAACGATGACGCTATCCGCGCCATCCGCCTGATCGCTTCCACCATGGCAAACGCCGTTCAGGAAGGCCGTCAGGGCGCCGACGCTGAGGTCGAGGAGACTCTGGCAGAGGCAGAAGCCGAGAAGGTCGAAGAGGAATAATATTTCAGGCAGCCCCAAACAGTTGTGACTTCGGTTCTTGCCGTTCCTTTTGAGCCGCAAATGCGTTATCCTTTCTTGAAGTACACAAAGTATTCCTGCGAAAGAAAGTCTTTCTGCAACTCAAAATTATTCGGCGGTAACACTTGTCAAACCGTCTGGAGCAGCCTGTGGAAAAACACCTAACGACAAAGCTATATGAGGGAGCAAATCCTGCTCCCTTTCTTTAAATATTTACAGGAGGAAAAAGTAATGGCATTTACAGCACAGGACGTAAAAACTCTCCGTGAGATGACCGGCGTTGGCATGATGGACTGTAAGAAGGCACTGTCCGAGTGCGACGGCGATATGGACAAGGCCGTTGAGTATCTTCGTGAGAAGGGTCTTGCAAAGGCAGCAAAGAAGGCCGGCCGCATCGCTGCGGAAGGCATGGCATATGCATCCGTTTGCCCCGAGTGCGGGGTCGGCGCAGTTGTTGAAGTAAACTGCGAGACCGACTTCTGCGCAAAGAGCGATCTGTTCGTTTCTTTCGTTAAGGATATCTGCAAGGTCGTCCTGAAGGACAACCCCGCCGATGTCGATGCACTCATGCAGTGCAAGTACCCCGGCAGCGAGCTCACCGTAGCAGAGACCATGCCCGAGAAGGTCATGTCCATCGGTGAGAATCTCCAGATCCGCCGTTTCGCCCGCTATGGCGAGAATACCTCCGTGGCATATGTCCACGCAGGCGGCAAGATCGGCGTTCTCGTAAACCTCGCGGTAGAGGGCGGCATCGACGCTACCGAGGTCGGCAAGAATGTTGCAATGCAGATCGCAGCTCTCAATCCCCGCTTCTGGGATAAGACTCAGGTCACCGAGGATGTCCTCGCAGAGGAGAAGAAGGTTGCTCTCGCACTCATGGACAACGACCCGAAGATGGCTGCAAAGCCCGCACAGGTCAAGGAAAAGATCGTCATGGGCAAGATGAACAAGTTCTATGAAGAGAACTGCCTGCTCCAGATGGAGTTCGTTCGCGGCGACATTTTCCAGGGCAGCGTTGAGAAGTACATCGCAGACGCGGCAAAGAAGCTCGGCGGCAGCATCAAGTTTGTCGACGCGGTTCGCTTCCAGACCGGTGAAGGCATCGAGAAGAAGGAAGAGGACTTCGCGGCAGAGGTCGCAGCTCAGATGAACATGGGCAAGAAGTAATTCCTGAATAATTGCAATTAAAAGACCGATGGAGCTTTGCACCGAACCGTAAAAACGGACAATAGACAAAACACCCCCTATGTAGGAAAATAGAAGTACTACATAGGGGGTAATTATTTATGTCAAGAAAATAAGAGAAAGTACAGAAAATGCTGCCGGAGGTGCAGCTCCACAGTAGTAAGCTTGCTACCCGTGCCGAGGCAAAGAGGCTGATCGATGACTACATCTATTTCTACAGCAACCAGCGCATTCAAAAAAAACAAAACTGACACCGCTGGAATTGCGGTGCCAGTGTGTTAATTCTTATTTTCCTGCATAGGGGGGCTTTTTTGTGCTGCCCGTATATTCTGGCGCGGTGCACTCTGCTCCGGAGTTTTTTTTGCTTAATGAAAAGTTATTCTCAGCAAAAAGCTTCGTATTATAACAATATTCGCGCCGTCAAACACGCCGTGTATCGAAAATTGCCCGATGCACATAATTTTATCATCGCTGCAGACAATATACCTGTACAACAAAAATACGGAGGATCATAGATATGAAAGCAACAGGGATAGTCAGGCGCATCGATGATCTCGGGAGAGTCGTCATCCCGAAGGAGATACGACGCACAATGCGTATCCGCGAGGGCGACCCGCTGGAGATATTCACCGACCGCGATGGCGAGGTCATATTCAAAAAGTATTCACCCATCGGCGAGCTGAGCGACTTTGCAGCCCAGATATGCGAGAGCCTGCACAAATCGACCGACGCGATCGCCGCCGTGTGCGACCGCGACAGCGTTATCGCGGTGTCCGGCGCGTCAAAGCGCGAGTTTGTGGACAAGCGGGTATCGGCGGGACTCGAGCGTATAATGGAGGCGCGCAGCAGCATCCGGTTTGACGGCGGCTCGCCGACGCCGGTGCTCGACGGCGACGAGCGGTATTTTATCTCAACGGCGGCGCCAATCATAAGCGAGGGCGATATTATGGGCTGCGTGCTGTTCGTAACGCAGGGCGCAGCGTCGGCGAGTGATGTTGAATACAAGCTTGCGCAGACGGTCGCGAGTTTCCTCGGCAAGCAGATGGAAAGCTGAGCACAGGGCGGACATGAAAAGTGCCCGCCTTTTTTGCCGTTTTGCCGCGAATGGTTTGACTTGCCGCGCCTGTCGTGATATTATGTAAACGATACATTTTGCACGGGAGGTGCAGCATGGCTGACAATGCCGTTTTTGATCCGCAGAAGCTTTTGGGAAGCGATCTTGCGGATTGTGAGACCGAACAGATACTTGAGCTTGTGAAGAAGCTGTGCAAGATAGCCGCGCGCGAATGCGGCGAGGACGGCTATCGCGGCGGATTCAGGCCCGGGAATATATATGTGACCGAGGACGGAAGGGTCGCGGTCGGAAAGCCCGCCAAAGCCGGCGACGAGGGCTGGACAAAGCTCGAGCTCGAATTTATGGCGCCGGAGCAGTTCTGGAACGGCGAAAAGAGCGCTGCTGCGGATGTCTATTCCATAGCGCTTATAATGTATGCCGGACTTAACGGCGGTAAGCTGCCGTTTATAGAGGTCAGGGACGCCACTGCCGAGCAGCGCGCTAATGCGCTCCGGCGGCGGATGAGCGGAGATACTCTGGTGATGCCTGACGGCGTTGACGAGCCTCTTGAGAAGATACTGGCTCGGGCGCTGGAGTTTGACCCCGAAAAGCGCTACACAACCGCTGCCGACCTTCTGGCGGCTATCTGGGACTACTGCGGCGATACGCCGGAGCCGCTGGATGCTGCGGAGCCCGAGCCCGTCAAGGAAAAGCAGGAGCCAGAGGAGACGATGCCGGAGCCTGTTGAAACAAAAGCAGAGCCGGAGCCCCCCAAGCCTGCGGAAGAGAAAAAAACGGCTCCCGAGAAGAAACCCGAACCGGTGAAAAAATTTGCACCCGAAAAGAAACCGGCTGCGGAGAAGAAGCCCGTCCCCGAGAAAAAGCCGGAGCCGGAAAAGGTGCAGGAGATACACAAGGAAGGTATACATACCCGCCGGTCCACGCGCAGATCCGTAATAGTCATTGCGGTCATTGTGCTGCTGCTCGCGGCAGTTGCAGTCGTGCGGAATATGGATATAAATACTCCGGAGCCCAGCTTGTCCGCGACGCCCGAACCCACAGCCGTGCAGACTGCCGATCCCACACCTGAGCCTACCGCGGAGCCCACGGTCGAGCCCACTCCCGCGCCCGCCGAGGTGCAGTATATGCTCTATTCCGGCGACCTTAGCTGGGATGCCGCCGAGCAGAAATGCATAGAGCTCGGGGGGCACCTTGCGACCATCAAGAGCGCCGACGACTATGCGCGCATATGCAAGCTGCTGGAGGGCACGAGCGCACAGTATGTCTGGATAGGCGGCGTGCGCGATGCCGACGGCACGATAAAGTGGCGCGACGGCGCAAGCTATGATTACTATGCATGGGCAGCCGGCGAGCCGTCGCTGAAAGATGCGTATGACGGCGCATCGGAGGACTATATCATGCTCGTAAAGCAGCCAGACGGAACATGGATGTATAACGACAGCAGAAACGACCCCATGGCAGACTATGCCCGCTTCTACAGCGGAAAGATAGCCTACATATGCCAGATAGGATAATCATAACCACCAGTAAACTGGTGGTTTGACCTGCCCCTAAGCAGTATTTCGCCTATGTAATTTTTCAACTGCCCATAAATCTCTTTTCTTCGATACTTCGGTGCAAATACGATGTGATACCGGCAACGGCATCTTGAATGTGATGTGTTTTTATCTCGTTTCTTTCGTCTTTCTTTATCTGCATAAATCCTCCTATTGCTCTGGTAATGCGGTCGCCAAACCTTTACCAGTATACCGCAATAG
>SAMEA104315424__coassemble_385_pt1 | contig 51504 bp, 46 predicted proteins | sample SAMEA104315424__metabat2_low_PE_018 | metagenome-assembled genome bin SAMEA104315424 (sample SAMEA104315424) | gut metagenome | biome: Monkey gut; feature: monkey-associated habitat; material: faeces | place: China | collected 2013 | reverse complement strand
TCATTGCCGCGGTAATGTCGCTCGTGTGCGTAAAAGCATATGATCGCGGTCTCAGCAGCAAGGCAGTCAATACAGAGACTGAATACGAGGACGAGCCGGTCGCCGCCTATGACGATGATGATGACGATGACGAGGATTATGAGCCTGTCAAAAAGCCCGCCGAGAAAAAACGCGGCGGGAAGAAGCAGCAGCTCGCGCCCAAACCGGAGCCCGAGCCCACCGCAGATATAAGCGCCATCGAGGACGAGACCCTCCGCTTGAACGAAGAGACACTGCGTCTCGAGGAAGAGGCGGCGCGTCAGGCGGAGTATGACAAGGCGCGAAGGGAATATGAGCAGGCGCGTAAGCGCTTCGAGGCAGCCCGCCGCCAGTCGGAAGATAAATAAGCATCAAAAAGCCGTCCCGATGATGGGACGGCTTTTTCAGTGGCGTTTTTCTGCACCTACCTATACATATATCTCCGGCAGCCCGACCGGTGATTACCGGCAAAACCGGTGCAGCGGGCGAGCAATGCTCGGTCACTCGCCGTGACCGGCGTTTCGCCACTAACAATGGCGTTTCAACAAATTGCTGCCGCACGGTAACGCAATGCACGCCACGGCGAGTGGCACAATCCCTCCGTCTTGCAGCCGAAATTTGCCCACGCTGCGATCTGCCCGCATCATACCATGAGGATAAAGCCCTCGACGATGAGAAACTGCGCGAGTATGTAGGTCAGCATGACCATGAAATGCGTTTTGAAAACGCAGTCCTTTTTGAACCGCACGAAGAACAGTATCGAATCGGACGCGAAAAACAGCACCGCTCCGATGAAGGTCATGGCGCTTGCGGCGCACGGCATCGCAATGAGCTGAAACAGCGCAAAGCAGTTCATCGCTCCGTTGGTCGCAAGATACCCGGCCATGCCGGGGTACAGCAGCTTCGACGGAATATGCCCCCGCAGTCCGCGGAAAACGAGCACCACCGCCGTCAGATACACAAGCGGCGCGAGCACCATTATCCACACGGGCACCGCAGCCATATCCGTTTGCAGGCAGTACGCCGCGGCATACAGCAGATGCGATATGAAAAAGCTGCCGCCGCCGATGACGAAGCCCGCCATGCCGCACATCAAAAGCACATCGCCCAGCCAGCTCGTGGCGATGGCGGCGATAACGACAGCCGCCGGCTCCTGCACCGAGGTCATATACCAGCCGAGCAGCGTTGATACCAGAAAAACCTTGGTAACGCCGCGCAGCATCTTGTCGCACTTGGCGCTGGCATAAAGATGCACAGCGCTGAACACGGCAAATGCCGCAAGAAATGCAAATCTCATCCGATCTCTCCCTACACTGAACTGTTGTTATAATATCATACACAATGTATTATTTCAAGACTGCCGTCGATTGACAAAAGCATACATGGTTTTGACGGGCACAAATACGCTCATGCCGAGTTAAAGCTCTTGTCGATCGACGGTAGGCATAGCGGTTGAAAGTGCGCGGGCGATATGATAAAATCAAAACAAAAAGGATGGTGTGAGCATGAAAACACCGCTTATGATGATAATAAATCCGGCAGCCGGTAAGGGCGGGTTCAAAAAGGATCTGCCGGACGCGCTCAAGGAGCTGTCAAACGCCGGCTACGCGGTGAGCGTTTATTTCACCGAGAGCCGCGGTCACGCCACCGAGCTTGCCGCGCACTATGCCGCGAGCTATCCGCGCCTGCTCGTGCTTGGCGGCGACGGCACACTTGCCGAGACGATCGCGGGGCTTATGCAGCTTCCCGAGCGCCCCGAGGTGGGGTATATCCCCATCGGCACCGCAAACGATGTCGCGCGCACGATAGGGCTGCCGAAAAACGACATCCTCGCCGGTGCTCGCAGGTTCATCTCCGGTCAGCCGCACCCGTTTGACGAGGGCAGCTACGGGAAGGGCTGGTTTAACTATGTCGCCGCGTTCGGCGCGTTCACCGAGGTCAGCTATGCAACGCCGCAGGACTTCAAAAAGAAGCTCGGCGAGGCGGCGTATCTCATCGGTGCGGTCAAGAGCCTTTCGGGGCTGCGCAGCCGCCATGTGCGCGTGGAGTATGATGGGGGTGTGCTTGACGGCGAGTTTCTCTACGGCGGAATGTCCAATTCCTATTCCGTTGCGGGGGTCATCGACCTGCCGCGCGAGGGCATCGAGCTCGGCGACGGGCTGCATGAGCTGATACTCGTAAAAAAGCTGCCGAATGCCGCCGCGCTTGCGTCGCTTGCCGCGAAGGTGCTGAACCACGATTTTTCCAGCGAGTATATCGTGCTGCTGCACACCCGCCGCGCGCGGTTTATCTTCGACGAGCCCGAGACATGGTCGTTCGACGGCGAGGACGGCGGCGCGCACGAGGACATCACCTTTGAAAATGTCCCCCAGGCGGTCTCCCTCATTTTTTAAATGCCGGTGATATTTGCCGCACCCTTGGCTCCCTTGCGTAAAGGGAGCTGTCAGGCGTTAGCCTGACTGAGGGATCGTTGGCTTCCCCTCAAGGGGAAGGCGACGGTGCGTTTTTCCCGCAGTCCGTCACCGTGACAGTGCAGCTAAACCTGTTGCCGGCGCCTGTGGCGCAATGCCCGCCGCGGCGAGCGGCTCAAAAATAAGCAAATCGGCTGAAATGCCTGAAATTTGGGCTCGAAGCTGATATTGTCCATGTAACAGAAAGTTATTTTAGTCTATATTCATCGTGAGAAGATATTGAATTCAGGAGTGGTCGTATGCGCAACACATTCAAAATATTCTTTTCAGACCTCAGAAGCGTTTTTACGCATTTTTTTGCGGCGGTCATAGTGATCGCAATAACCGTCATACCGGCGCTGTACGCGTGGTTCAACATCTATTCAAACTCCGACCCATACGGGAACACGGATAACATAAGCATAGCGGTCGCGTCGGACGATGCCGGATACGAGGGCGAGAACAAGGGTCAGAGCATCCTTGACTCTCTGCGCGACAATAAGTCTATAAACTGGGTGTTCACCGACAGCACCGATGCCGCGATAAAGGGCGTCGAATCCGGAAAGTACTATGCCGCCATAGTTATCGGCGAGAATTTCAGCCGGAATATGTACGACCTCAAGGCGGCGCTCACGGACGACGAGAGCACCATTACATATTATGAAAACGCGAAGAAAAACGCCGTCGCGGTGAAGATAACCGAGACCGCCGCGGAAACGGTAAAGCACAACATTCAGGTCGAGTACCTCAAGGTGCTGTTCCAGACGGTGTTCACCTCGTCGCAGGAGATAGGCGCAAATGTCGATGAGGAGCAGGCGGTAAACTCCGTAACAGAGCAGCTTACCGATCTGAGCACGAGCCTACGCGCATACAGCCAGTCGATAGGTGCGTTTGTGTCCGACAGCTCGTCGGTATCGACGCTGCTTTCAAGCATCGGCAGCGGCTCGGCAAACGCCTCGGCGGCTCTCTCGGGCAGTCAGGCAACTCTCAGCGCGGCTCAGGCTGAGGTAAGCAATGCGCAGAACGCCATCGACCAGCTCGAAAGCGGCATCGATGCAAAGCTTGCCGAGCTTGAGACCGACCTCAACGAGCTTACCGACGCGCTCAACAAGCTCGCCTCCAGCGAGATAATAAACGGCACGATAGAACAGCACAACCAGATGGTCGATGCCGCCATCGCGGCCGCGGCAAAGCTCCAGTCGCACCTCGAGGCGCTGCGCGCGATCCTGCCGGAGAACAGCTCGCTTTCGGGTACTGCCTATGTCGCAAGCACGCTCGACGCGCTCATCGAGCGCACGAAGCAGATGCAGGCGCAGCTTGAGCTGCTGCACGACGACGCAAGCTTTGCAAGCGATGCGGCGAACATCACCGCCGCCTGTGCCGACACGGTGTCGCTCATCCGCTCAATGATAAATAACGAGCTTAAAAACGGTATCAATATGATGCTTTCAAATCTCTCCACAACGCTGGGTATGCTCTCTCCGCTCATAACGAGCCTCGGCGTTACGATGGATGACATTGCGCCCGTCGTGAACGCCGCGGGCGACACGCTGGGCTATGTCTCGTCATCGCTCACGCGGCTTCAGGCGCTCATGACGCGCACCGCCGACGCGGTGGACAAGGTGCTCGTGAAGATAACCGAGGGTACCGCCGACGAGCGGCTTCAGGCGCTCATAACCGTTTTAAACGGCAACGCCGAGAAATACGCGGAGTTCCTGTCCTCGCCGGTGAGCGTCACCGAGGAGACTATCTACCCCGTTGCAAGCTACGGCGACGCAATGACACCGTTTTACTCCGCTCTGGCCATCTGGGTCGGCGGCGTAATCCTTGTTTCGATACTCAAGGTCGAGGCGGAGCCGAAGAACCTCAGTCGCGTTACCGAGCGGCAGAAGTTCTGGGGCAGATTCCTGCTGTTTCTGCTCATAGGTCAGGCACAGGCGGCTGTCATCGTTCTCGGCGACATATACCTGCTGGGCTGCCAGTGCCAGGAGCCGCTGCTCCTGTGGGCTGCGGCTGCGGTAACGAGCTTTGTGTTCCTTTCGATAATCTACTCGCTCTCGCTTGCCTTCGGCGACATCGGCAAGGCGATAGTCGTTGTTATCATGGTATTGCAGATAGCGGGCTCCTCGGGCTCCTACCCGATAGAGATCCTGCCGGATATATTCAGCAAGATCTACCTGTTCTTCCCCTTCCCGTACGCCATAAACGCGATGCGCGAGGCGATATGCGGGCTGTACGGCTGGGACTATGTGATATACCTCGCCGAGCTCATGATATTCGGCATAGCGGGACTTGCCATCGGACTTGTCGTGCGCAAGCCGTTTATCGGGGTAAACCGCTTTGTCGAGGGCGAAATGGAAAAGACGGGGGTGCTGTGATATGGCAAAAAAGCTTAATGTCAGGGTCAAGGAAAGCAGCACCGATGTGCTTTACGGCAAGCTGCTTATGTATGCAGAGCAGCTGCATCAGGGCAACAAGCGCCGCATCCGCCATGCGCTTATAAGCCTTTTCGTCATTCCGGCAGTCCTGCTGGTTATCATGCTGCTCACCGACAGCTCAAGGATAGTTTTTCTCCTTATATGGATAGCCTGTATGTTCGTCGTTGCGGCGTTTCTTATATTTATCGCGTATTTCGACAATCAGCTTCAGGCGACGCTCAACGAGCTGTCGCGCTGCGAGCTCGGCGAATTTGACAGTCTCATAAGCGTGAAGCACCGCCCGCTCAAGGAGCTGCTTAATGAGGAGGCGAGAAAATGAAGAATATCCTCACCATAATAAAAGGCGACCTCAAGCGTATAAATTCAAGCGTTGTGGGTCTTGTCATAATCCTCGGTCTGTGCGTTGTGCCGTGCCTTTACGCGTGGTTCAACATCTTCTCGAACTGGGACCCCTACGGTCCCGATGCGACCTCGCGCATAAAGGTCGCCGTGGCGTCGGAGGATGCGGGTCAGGATGTATTGGGGCTTAAAATCAACATCGGCTCGCAGGTCATAAGCGCACTCGAGGCAAACGACACCATCGGCTGGGTGTTTGTCGATACAAAGCAGGAGGCGCTCGACCTCGTTTACAGCAGCGACTGCTATGCCGCGCTCGTCGTGCCGGAGGATTTCACCGCCAATGTCACGAGCTTTTTAAGCGGCGATATTAAAAGCCCCGAGATAATCTATTATCAGAACGATAAGAAAAACGCCATCGCGCCGAAGATAACCGGCAAGGCGAAAACCGCCGTTCAGGAGCAGGTAAACTCCACCTTCGTGCAGACAATATCCGACGATATTGCGCAGCTTATCTCCATTGCCAACGCAAACGGCATAGATGCGCAGACGCTCCTCACCGACCTCAGCTCGGATATAAGCGACCTGAGCGTTAAGCTCGGCGACTGCTGCGCGGCGCTCAACGCCGCAAACGGGCTCACAAATTCCGCGCGAAACCTCATAAGCGTTTCCGTGAACCTTTGCCGCAGCACTGGCGAGAGTCTCGAGCAGTCCAAGGCACTGCTGGATAACGCGGGCGATACGACGGCTACGATAGACAGCCGAATCGACACAACGGTCAGCTCCATAACGACGGCTTTAAATCAGACGGATGCCGACCTTGCCGCCATTGAGACGAGCCTTAACGACATTTTCTCGGATATAAACCGCTATAACGACTATGTGACCACCGGTCTGTCCGCCGATGTTGCGCTTTTAAATTCGCTTTCGACGAACTGCCGCGATATGGCGCAGTCGTTTACCTCCATCGGCTTTGACGCGGCGGCATCGCAGATGTCCGCTCTTGCCGACAGCCTGTCCGCCCTCAGCGGCAAGCTTTCGTCGCTCGAAGCGGCTACCGAGGAAAGCTGGGAGGGCATCCGCGCCCAGCAGAAGGAGATACTCGATACCGTGTCCGGCTGTCGCAGTACGATAAGCAGCGTCTCCTCCATGGTCAGCACCGACCTTGCCCCCAAGCTGCACAGCGCCCTCAACGGCGCTCAGGGCGCGGCGGCAAATGTGTCCGGCGTTCTCAGCCGCCTGCAAAGCAGCACCGGCGCTCTCAGCGGAACGCTCAACTCCTACCTTGGCTCGATAGGCTCGATGCAGTCGGGCTTTGCCGACACTCAGAAGGCGCTCGAGGGCGCTCAGAAGGAGCTCGGCGTTATATCCGAGATGATCTCGGCGCTTGCCGGCAGCAAGCTCTTCGCCCAGGTCACCGACGCTCTTGAAAATGACGGCGACCTCATCGGCGGGTATCTTGCATCGCCCATCGGCATGAACACCGTTATAAAATACGAGGTGGCAACCTACGGCTCGGCAATGTCCCCGTTCTACACCGTGCTCGCCCAGTGGGTCGGCGCACTGCTGTGCGCGGTCCTGCTCAAGGTGAAGCTGCGCAAGGAGGACGAGCCGGAGCGGCTGCGCGTCCACGAGAGGTTTTTCGGCAGATACGGACTGTTCTTCATCGTGGCTATCGCGCAGGCTGTCATAGTCGCGCTCGGCGATCTGTGGTATGTCCAGATCCAGTGCATCGCGCCGTGGCGCTTTGTGCTCGCCGCCGCAGTCACCGGACTTTGCTTCTCTCTTATAAACTATGCACTTGTATTCGCACTCGAAAATATCGGCATGGCGATCTCCGTTATCGTGATGGTCGTGCAGGTAGCCGGAGCGGGCGGGACCTACCCCGTCGAGGTCCTGCCGGAGATATTCCGGAAGCTTTATCCCTTCATGCCGTTTAAATACGCAATGAACGCAATGCGCGAGACCGTAGCGGGAATGTACGGCAACGCCTATCTATACAACATAGAAGTCCTCTTGGGCATCGCCCTCGGCTCGATACTTTTCGGTATTGCGCTGTACTATCCCTGCCGTGGGCTGAACCGCTTGATCGAAACAAGTAAAAGAAAGAGTGAAGTTATGCTATGATCATTGATTTCAAAGCACACATCATGCCCGGAATGGATAAGACCTGTAAAAGCAGGATCGACACCATCCGCCGCCTTATGGCTGCCAAGGACGCGGGTGTTGATGTCATCGTCGCCTCGCCCGTGTACGATCCGGACGAGTGCGGCGTTGAGGAATTTCTTGACCGCCGCCGCCAGTCGCAGGACATTCTCGACAGCCTCATGAACGAGGAGCTGCCGGAGGTCATGCCCGCGGCGATGGTCAGGTACCGCGACAGTCTGCTCAATGCCGATGGGCTTGAGAAGCTGTGCTTCGGTGATAAGTGCTTTCTGCTCAGCATTGAGGACGATGAGTGGGACGAAACTACCGAGGCTGTGCTGCGCAGGCTGTCCGGAAAGCTCGGGATGTCCGTTATAATCGCAACATCCGCCGAGGTTGTGCTGAAGCACGGCGAAAAGCTGCAGCAGCTCGGAGTGCATATCCTGCTGGAGCTCGACGATGTGCACCACAAAAAGCAGATCCGCGCGCTCTTGCCGTTTATCGCAAACGGACTGATCTGCGCCATCGGCAGCGATTGGGATTCCGAGTCGCCCTACCGCTTCCTGCGTAAGGCAATAAGGCGTATGGATGCCGCGTTCGACACCGTAATGTGCGCCTCGGCAAAACTTTTGGGGAAATAAGAAAAAGCAGCACCGCTTAGGATCATCGTTATCCCAAGCGGTGCTGCTTTTTCAGAGGCGAGCCAAAGGATGCGTTCATTACTCCTCCAGCGTGATGCCGGCAAAGGCGGCACATTTACCGTCGGCACGGCGGGCGCCGAGCAGATAGCCGCCGTCTACGGCTTTCCTGTAGATCTTGAGCTCCTCGCCCTCCATGCACGCGGTGACATACCGCACCTCCATGCTCTTTATCGGCATGTTCGCAAGCTCCTCGGCGCCGAAGCAATCGAGGAACGCGCGGACATAGGCGACATTGTTCATGTGGCGCCCGATGTCGATGCTCGATGTGCGCACGACGAAGGTGTACACCTCGTCGGCATCGGTGAACTCGTCGCGGTAGCGGCTGAGCTTGCCGTCGAAGGGCAGCTCGTTACAAAACTCGAAGTCCTCCGGAAAACCGAACTCGGAAAAGCGCACGAAGCCCGCGTGACGGTTCAAAACCACCCACTCGGTCAGCCCCTCGGCGATGAGCTTCTCACCGGAGCGGATGTCATAGCCGCGGTAGCCGCGCACGGCGTTGGGCTTACTCCATGTCGCCCATGTGGTAACATCTATCTTGTCCATAAGCTGCGCCTTGGCGTGGAAGTCGATCCGCGTGTGGGTCGCTACCCAGTAGAGATCCTTCGCGGCGAGCGCGGCGGTGCCGTTGCCGATGTCCTCGGCGTGCAGGCTCGCGGCGTTCTGAAACATCGTAAACGCAGTGGTCGGCAGCATAAACGGCTCTCTGCCGCACATATCCGGTGTCACTGTTGTCGTGAATGTAAACTTTGGCGTGCTGCTCATGGTCATTCCCCCTTAATCGTTATTTATCATTATACCATCCTCCGTTAAGTTTTCCATTAAGCGTTTATGAACGGAAAATTAAAAATATTTAAGCGCTCCTCCACCGGCATGAGCAAGGAGAATAGACTTTGCGCCGCGCCTGTGGTATTCTGTTGACATGAAGCTGCACTACATGAAAAATTTCAACATGGATCCCGACTCCCTGCCGCATGGGGAACACAAGCCGAACGCCGTTCAGTTCCGCGAAGCCGCCGATATAAAGCAGATCGCAAAGATCGCAAGCCTGATATCGTTAGCGGTCTTTGCCGCCGCGCTTGCCGCCGCCCTTTTGCGATACGGAGTGCGCGCGCTTTTTAGCGCCGGAGCCGTTTTCGGCTTCATCCTGTCGGTCGCGGTGATGCTCCCGCATGAGCTGCTGCACGCGGTGTGCTTTAAAAAGGATGTGTACCTGTACACGAGTCTGCGTCAGGGAATGCTCTTCGTCACCGGCACCGAGGATATGAGCAAGGCGCGGTTTATCTTCATGTCGCTGCTGCCGAACCTTGTGTTCGGGCTCGCGCCGTTTGCTGCCGGCATGATATTCCCCTCGCAGACGGTGCTGCTGGCGCTCGGCATAGCCGCCATGAGCATGGGCGCCGGCGACTACTACAATGTCTTCAATGCCGCAACGCAAATGCCCAAGGGCGCGCGATGCTATATGTACAAGTTCAACACCTTCTGGTATATGCCATAAGGGAAAAGATGTAACACAAAATTCATTTAGTTTGGAGCGATAATATGGCTATCAATTGAGCGTTACAAGGAAAAACACGGCTCCATCTAACGAAAAAGCACCCACCCATTGCCTCCCTTGTGTATACCAAGAATGGCAGTTGATTTTTCTGCGGTGTCTCGACAATAACAAACCGCGAATATGCGGGCGACCACTGGTCGCCCGCTTGTTATTGTTTATCGGCAGCGGATTGCTCTGCCGGAAAATGCGAATTTAGAGTGCTGCGCCGAGGGCTTTGCATTTTGCAAGCACCTGACCGTCGGGCTCGCCCTGGCAGATAACGCTGTCGTGAACGAGGTTTATACCGGCTGCGCGGCAATCGTCCTCCCAGATCTGCATCCAGTCGCCGTCGCCCCAGCCATAGGAGCCGAACAGTGCGACCTTCTTGCCGGCAAGCGCGCCCTTTACGCCCTCGAACATGGGCTCGAACTCGCCCTCCTCGAGAGCCTCAGCGCCCATTGCGGGGCAGCCGAACGCGATGGAGTCGTACTCCGCTGCTTTTGCTGCACTGAAGTCGGATGCCTGAATGAGCTCTGCGCCCGCAGCCTCGGCTACTGCCTTCGCCATTGCCTCGGTATTGCCTGTGCCGCTCCAATATACTACTGCTTTTTTCATTTTTGAATCTTCCTTTCACTGTAATATCTGATCGAGTGCTTTGCCCTTGCACGCTCGGGTGCAGCGCTCGAAGCTTGCAAATTTTTCTTTCGCCGCGTCAACATCGCCATAGACCTTCCAGCAGCCGATGAGCTTGCAGCCGGCGGCGCGGTTTTCGATGAAGCCGCGCACATCCTCGGGCGGATAGCCGAGGAACAGCCCCACCTCGTGCGGGAAATCGGCGTTTTTACGCAGCTTTGTTATGAGACAGCTCAGGCAGCTTTCCGCGCGCAGGCACGAGTAGCCGCACTCGCGCAGAATGTCCTGTGCATCGCTGTCCGCGAGGTCGCGGCGCAGGCTCTCAGGCCGGTAGAGGTACAGCAGCACGCGGCTTTGCATATACCGCATGGGCACTATCCTCAGTCCGCGCGGCACAAGGATCGCGTTCAGCGACCGCAGCCACGCTGTGACTTCCTCCCGACTCTTATACTCCGCCGAGAACATATTTGCTGTTTTCAGACCCGCAAGCGTCGGTGCGCACTGCGAGACAACGATCTCATCACTCATTTTCAGCGGCTGTCCTTGCCGATACATTTTTATGTCCTAAGCTTTCCTGCGTCCTCCCGCATCATCCTTATTATGCAGCAAAAACGGAGCCTTATCCGCTCCAAACGAAACGGTTAAGGCTCCAAATAGGCTTTTTTAGAGGCGTTTTTTCAATGGCGCATTTAGACTGTACCAATACATCTTTTGCGGCAACCCGACCGGTAATCGCCGACAAGACCAGTGTAGCGGGCGACCGGTGGTCGCCCGCATATTCGCGGTTTGTTATTGTCGAGACGCCGCAGAAAAATCAATTGCCGTTCCCGGTAACGCATTGTCCCTCGCGGCGAGCGAGCCCCTCAAAGGGAAGGCTTTTTTCGGGCTCATGACGACGGATAGTTTGGCTCAGGCAAGGCGGGCTCCGCAGGGAATATTGTCATATTTCCAAGGAGCCCAACGCCGCATGAGCCAAAATAGCCTAGTCAGGCAGGAGATTACGCATACTGCGCAGCCCTATAGCCAAAGTCGATATATTGTGCAGCAGGGCGCTTGTCGCGGGCGGCAGCACACCGGCTACGCCGAGGGCGATGAGCGAGGCGTTAAAGGAAATGATAAAGCGGTAGTTCCAATGTATGCGCGCCATGAGCGCATCGCTTATGCGCTTCAGCGTGACAAGGCTCCGGAGATCATCGGAGCAGATGGTTATATCCGCTATCTCGCGCGCGATGGCGGCGCCGTCGCTCATTGCGATGCCTGCATCCGCCTCGCTCAGGGCGGGCGAATCGTTCACGCCATCGCCTATCATGATGACTTTTCTGCCGTTTTCGTGCTCGGCGCGGATGAAGCTTGCCTTATCCTCGGGCAGCACCTCGGCATAGTACTCGTCAACACCGGCAAAGCCCGCGACTGCCCTTGCTGTGCGGTCGCTGTCGCCGGTCATCATGACGAGCTTATTTATGCCCAGCTCGCGCAGCGAGCGCATAACGCCGCGCACCTCGTCCCTGAGGGGATCCTCTACGCAGATGACCGCGGCGAGGGTGCCGCTTATGGCAAGATACAGGTGCGAGTACTGCGTGGGCAGGGAGTCGAACTTCTCCCGCTCATCCTCGGGCACGGTGCAGCCCTCGTCCTCGAACACGAAGTGATGGCTTCCGAGCACGACCTTTTTGCCGTCAACGGTGCTGTGGATGCCGTGAGCCACGACATACTCGACCTTGGAATGGCGCTCGGCATGGCTGAGCCCCTGCGCCTTTGCCTCGGCTACGACCGCGTTTGCGATCGAGTGCGGATAGTGCTCCTCAAGGCACGCGGCAAGGCAGAGCATATCGCTGTACTCATTGTCTCCGAACACGACTATGTCCGCAACGCGCGGACTGGCATGGGTGAGCGTGCCGGTCTTGTCGAACACGACGGTGTCCGCCTGCGACACGGCCTCAAGGAACCTGCCGCCCTTGACGGATATGCCGTTCGCGCCGCTTTCGCGCATGGCTGACAGGACCGTTATCGGCATCGACAGCTTGAGCGCGCACGAGAAATCGACCATGAGAATGGCGAGCGCCTTTGTGGGATTGCGGGTCAGGAGCCATGTCAGCACCGTTGCGCCGAGGCTGTACGGCACGAGCTTGTCGGCAAGATGGTAAGCCTGCGACTCGGTGTTGCTCTTGAGCTTTTCCGACTCCTCTATCATGTGTACGATGCGGTCGTATCTGCCGGAGCCGAGGCTCTTTTCGACGCGGATGACCAGCTCGCCCTCCTCAATGACCGTTCCGCCATAGACATAGCTTCCGGTCTCCTTGTTTACGGGCATGCTCTCGCCTGTCATGGACGCCTGATTTACGGCGGCAGAGCCGGACACGACCTTGCCGTCGAGCGGGATCATGCTGCCCATGCGGACGATTATCTCATCGCCCTCGGTTATCTCGGAGATATTGCGCAGCTCCTCGGTATCGCCGAGCTTTACCCACACCTTATCGACATTGAGCGACATGGTGCGCGCAAGGTCCGCTACCGATTTCTTATGCGTCCACTCCTCGAGAATATCGCCTATCCTGAGCATGAACATTATGTTCGAGGCCGTGCCCGTATCGCCGCGCAGCACCGAAACGGTTATCGCTGTCGCGTCGAGAACGGCGACATCGAGCCTGCGCGCCAGCAGCGACTTGACGCCGCGTGCAAAGTAGCGCGAGCATTTCACCACGCATATCGCCGCACGGATCGGCGCGGGCAGGATCGCCTTTCTGACTATCCTGCGCATGATGACTCCGGCGAGCTTGTCCTCATATTCGCGGTTTAACGCTCTGCCGGTGTTCGCGGGGACGATATCGCACTTATCAAACGAAAACCGCGACAGTGCCGCCGTGACCGCCGCCTCGTCGCAGGTGTAGCACACGACCACATCGCAGGTGCGGTCAAACACCTTTACGGTTTTAACTCCCGATACCTCGGCGAGGTACGCCTCGACGATGTCCGCCTGAGCAAGGCTCATGCGCGGGAGGTCAATGCGCACTCTTATTCTGCCGGGGTTTCTGCTAAGTATGCGGCACCTCATTACTCCGCCTCGGTCGGCTCAATGACGCAGGCCGCTTCTTCCTCTGCGCGGCGGGCGTTTATGCTCTTTGCGCCGGCGTAGATGTCCTCGCAGTCGCAGCGGATATCGGTTGCGGTCTGCATAACGGAATCCTTTGCGCGCAGGACTGCTGCGGTGGCGTGGGTGTAAATGGTCTTTGCGTCGCGGCTGCGGAGGATCTTGATGCCCGCGGTGCCGAACAGTACGCCCCAGCCAAACATTTTCACGGTGTCTTCAATGTGGAACTTCATAGTTATCTACTCCTTTTTTTAATATATATATTAGAGTTGAGCAAACAGCTACTCAACTGTAATATAGCATGCTAATTTGCTTTTGTTCATCGGCGCTGTATATTGTGCTCGCCCGCCCGCAAAAAGCCTTCCCCTTGAGGGGAAGCTAAGGATGGCCCCCCACGGAACGCGAAAGTTTACCGCTTTCGTCGGCTGCAAGGCGGTCGGGCAACCGCAATAACCGTATCCGTAGCTGCGTCAAAGCGCAGTTTTCGTCAGCCCGCACTGCGGTACTCGGTCGGGCTCATGCCGACGGTATCGCGGAAGGCTTTTGCGAATTTGCTGCCGTTATCATAGCCGTAGCGTCCGGCGATCTCCATTATGCTCATCGCCGAATGCCGGAGATCCTCGGCGGCGCACTGCATTTTCTGCGTGCGGATATAGGAATACACCGACTCGCCGTAAACGCCGCGGAAGCAGCTCTTGAGCGCAGTCTGGGATATATGGAAGGTGCCCGACAGCTCCGAGAGCGTTATGCGCCTGTCCATATTCGCCGAGAGATACGCTCCGACGCTTTTTGCAAGCTCGACCTGCGAGGTGGAGAGCTTACGCTCCTCGATAACGCTCTGCGAAATGTCCAGAGCGCTCAGAAACAGCAGCAGCTCAAGTATCTTCACCTTGAAATAGCCCTTGCGGATGCTCTCCGGAACGCTGTAAAGCTCGGAGAAAATGTGCTCTACCGCCGGCGACGAGCGCGCGACAAAGCACTGACCCTGCGGGCAGAATTTTTCCATTATCGCCTGCGGCTGCACATTCACATCCGCAAGGAAGCAGGAAAGGCACCGCGGCGCATCCGCGCCGTTTATTCGTATCGTTATCCCCTCGTAGCTGCCGGTGGGGAAGCTCGAGTGGGATATTGCTCCGTCCGAGAGGCTTATGGACAGATCCCCCGGAGCCAGATAGAAGAAATCACTGCCTATCTGACATTCCATCCGTCCGGCGCGGCAGTGGTGTATCTCCAGCAGCGCCGAGCCCTCGCACGGTTCAAAGTCATGCTCATAGAGCTTTATATCGTTGTAGATAAGCTCTATGCCGGGAAAAACGGGGAAGCTTTTTACCTCGTAGCTTCCGTTTTTGCCGGAATAGCTGTCAATTCTGCTTTGCATCGGAATACTCGGTCTTCATGAGCGTGTAAACGCCGAGATCGTTTACCGCCTTGCGGAAGGTGTCCTCATCTACGGGGGTTTTCATGAGAACATGGACCTTGCCCTCGGAGGAGCTTGCCTTGGCCCAGACTCCCTCTATCACATTGAGCGAATTTTCAACGCGCGTTTCGCACGCCGAGCACATCATACCGTCAACGGTGAGCTCCGCCGAGTACGGATAATGCGCCTTGTTCTTATCCGCGACCCTGACCTTCTGCTGTGCATCGCCGCCGGCGCCGCAGCAGCCGGACGAGAGCTTTTTCATATAGCCCTTTATGACGAACACGGCGAACACAACGATAACAATACCAACTATCGCATACTCCATTTCACTTCACTCCTTTTTACATATCAGCCATCTTCAGCGCCTGCGCCATGGGCACCCGCTCAAGCCGCTTCGTCTGAATAAGATGGACGATGAAATACACTGCCGCGCCGAGAGCGGGCATTGCAAACCATATCCACGGCGCTATATAGAATGTCACCCAGCCGCTCATCTGCGCCATGAAGTAGTCATAAAGCCATTTCATGACTACTGCGCTTATCGGTATGGTGACTATGAGCGACACGCCGACGACTATCGCGGTGGCGCTGTTATAAACAGAGCTTATCTCCCTGCGCGAGTAGCCGAGGATCTTCAGCATTGATATGCTCTGGGCGTTCTTTTCGATTATCATTTTCGACAGCAGATACACCAGAAGCATGCTTATGCTGCCCTTATCGGCGGTCTCTATGCCGCCTATTATATTAAGAAGCGTGGATTTGCCGGAGCCCGAGGGTCCCAGCAGCACGCCGATATTTCCTTTTTCAATGCCGCAGCTTATGCCGCGGAGCACTTCGCAGTGAGTATCGCCGCTGCCGAAGGATTTGTGAAGTTCCTTTATCTCAAGATACATTCTGTTTCCTTTCTGCGCCGCATTCCGCGCAGAGCCTCTCGAGGGTAGACTCGTCAAGCTCGGCAACGAGGGCGCAAGCCGCATTCTGTATATCCGCCTGCTCGGGGAGCACCCTTGCGAGCGTTCCGCGCACGGCACGGTAGTACCTGCTGTATCTGCCGGTGAGCTCCGTTCCGTAATCGGTCAGGTGCGAAAGTCCGGCAGCGTCCTTTGTGATGATCTCGGCATCTCGGAGATTGCCCAGCATCGTATGTGCGCTCGGTTTTTTTATATTCAGATATCGCGCCACATCTATCGTTCTTATGCCGCCCGAGCCCTTTAAGGCATCAAGAGCCAGCAGATAGCGAACGACCGAGGGAGACACCGCAAGCTTGGGGTTAGTCATCGCTTACTCCTGTTTGAAAAATTGGGAGGCGCAGAGGGGATGCCTGCGCCTCCCGTGGGAGAGAGTTCAGTTCTTTTTAAGACTGTTGACATTCACGGGTTTTGCACACGCCCCGCCATGGCATTTGCCTGCCATTGCGCAAGCGCCGCATCCGCCGCATTTTGCTCCGCAGGAGGATATGCCCGCCTTCTTGTCTTTTACTATCGACCGAATTATGAGCGCCACTATGACGATCAGTCCTGCGGTTATGAGGATCGTTCCTATGTTCGATGCTATCCATTCAAGCATTGCAGTTTCCTCCTTTTCAGATTTTATCGGGTTTTTATTACTTCATGCCTACGGTTGCTTCCTTGGTGCTGAGGGTCTCAGCTTCCTTGTAAGGACGGAAGAGCATATAAATGATACCGACGAGCAGAGCGATCGCAACGATCAGACCGATGATGTTCAGGTTGCCGGTGAATGCGCCGCCGAACTGATTGATCATCAGAGCGATGACATATGCAAAGCCGCACTGATAGCCGATAGCAAACCAGGTCCAGCCGCGGTTGTTCATCTCGCGCTTGATCGCGCCGATTGCTGCGAAGCAGGGAGCGCAAAGGAGGTTAAAGACGAGGAAGCTGTAGCCGGTCACGCCGGTGAAGGCTGCCGCGATGTTCTGGTAAACGGTGCCGTCGCCGCCGCCGTAGAGGATGCCGAGGGTGCCGACGATGTTTTCCTTAGCAACAAGGCCGGTGATGGAAGCGACAGTTGCCTGCCAGTTGCCCCAGCCGAGGGGTGCGAATATCCATGCGATGGCGTTGCCGATCTTTGCGAGGATCGAGGAGTCGATCTGGTCTTCGGTGAGCATCCGGAAGGTACCGTCGACCCAGCCGAAGTAAGTAGTGAACCATACGAAGATGGTGGAGAGCAGGATGATGGTGCCCGCCTTCTTAATGAAGGACCAGCCGCGCTCCCACATGGAGCGGAGGACATTGCCCAGAGTGGGCATATGGTATGCGGGAAGCTCCATAACGAAGGGAGCGGGGTCGCCGGAGAAGCGCTTGGTCTTCTTGAGCATGATGCCCGAGCAGATGATAGCCGCCATGCCGATGAAGTATGCGGAGGTGGAGACTATTGCGCTGCCGCCGAACAGTGCGCCGGCGATCATTGCGATGAACGGGACCTTTGCGCCGCAGGGGATAAAGGTGGTGGTCATGATCGTCATACGACGGTCACGCTCGTTTTCGATAGTACGGGAAGCCATAACGCCCGGAACGCCGCAGCCGACGCCGACGAGCATGGGGATGAAGCTCTTGCCGGAAAGTCCGAACTTGCGGAAGATACGGTCAAGAACGAATGCGATACGCGCCATGTAGCCGCAGGCCTCGAGGAATGCGAGCATGAGGAACAAAACGAGCATCTGAGGTACGAAGCCGAGGACCGCGCCGACACCGGCTACGATACCGTCGTTGATAAGACCGCTGAGCCAGGGAGCTGCGTTTGCAGCGTCAAGGCCGTCGCCGACGAGAACGGGGATGCCCGGTACCCAAACGCCGTAGTCGGCAGGATCGGGAGCGTCAAAGCCGTTTTTCTCGAGGTACTTGACAGCGTCGACATAGGTCATCTGAACGACATCGTCGAGCTTGTCGGCTCCTTCGGGGAGCGTGTCGTAGTAAGCGGTCATGGTGTTTATCGCGAGGGTCTCCTCGTCCTCGACATCGAGATCTGCACTCTTGTCGGTGGTCTGGAAGTCCTTCATCTCAGCCAGAAGAGCGTCTGCGTCGAAGTCGTCTGCTTCAACATCGATGTCTTCGCCGAGGAATGCGCTGACAGCCTGGATGGCTGCGGTGTATTCGTCGTTAGCGTCGTCGTAATCGGAAGAGCCGATACCGAGCAGGTGCCAGCCGTCGCCGAACACGCCGTCGTTTGCCCAGTCGGTAGCGGGCGCACCGACCGCGACCATTGCTACCCAGTAAACGAGGAACATAACCACCGCGAAGATGGGCAGACCCAGCCAACGGTTGGTGACTATCTTATCGATCTTATCGGAAGTGGTGAGCTGTCCGACATTCTTTTTCTTGTAGCAAGCCTTGATAATGGATGCTATGTAAAGGTAACGCTCGTTGGTGATGATGCTCTCTGCATCGTCGTCAAGCTCATCCTCAGCCGCCTTGATGTCGGCGTCGATGTGCTGCATGACCTCGGGCTTTATCGCAAGCTTTGCGAGGACCTTGTCGTCGTGCTCGAAGATCTTTATTGCGTACCAGCGCTGCTGCTCCTCGGGCATCTCGTGCAGGACTGCCTCCTCGATGTGAGCGATAGCGTGCTCGACAACACCGGAGAAGGAGTGCATCGGAATGGTCTTGGCGTTCTTGGCTGCATCTACCGCTGCCGCTGCCGCCTCGGCGACGCCGTCGCCCTTAAGCGCGGAGATCTCGAGGACCTTGCAGCCGAGCTCGCGGGAGAGCTCCTTGATGTTGATGACATCGCCGTTCTTGCGGACAATATCCATCATGTTTACCGCGACCACAACGGGGATGCCGAGCTCGGTGAGCTGAGTGGTCAGGTAAAGGTTACGCTCGAGGTTGGTGCCGTCGATGATATTGAGGATAGCATCGGGGCGCTCGCCCAGCAGGAAGTTACGGGCGACGACCTCTTCAAGAGTGTACGGGGAAAGCGAGTAGATACCGGGAAGGTCAACAACGGTCACGCCGTCAAACTTCTTGAGCTTGCCTTCCTTTTTCTCAACGGTGACGCCGGGCCAGTTGCCTACGAACTGGTTCGAGCCGGTCAGCGCGTTGAACAGTGTGGTTTTACCACAGTTCGGGTTGCCGGCGAGGGCAATTTTAATGTTTTTTTCCATTATTCCACCTCGATCTTTTCTGCATCTGCCTTACGCAGCGAAAGCTCATAGCCGCGAACGGTGAGCTCGATGGGATCGCCCAAGGGAGCGACCTTGCGGACATAGACCTCAGCGCCCTTGGTAATACCCATGTCCATGATGCGGCGCTTTATCGCGCCTTCGCCATGGAGTCTTTTGACGGTCACGGTCTCGCCGATCTTAACGTCTCTCAGAGTCTTCATGTTTCTGCTCCTCACACATATATTTTCTGAGCCATTTCCGCACTTATGGCGATCCTGGCTTCTTTGACCTTGACGATGACATTCTCGCCAACGGCAGTCAACACTTTTACATCTCCCCCGACAACAAAGCCGAGGTTTTCGAGGTGCTTCTTCACCTCAGGCTTACCGGCAATACGCTGTATCGTATTCTCTTCGCCGATAGCGGCAAGCGTTAAAGGCATCATTCTATGTCCTTTCTCCAGCCAATTAGCATCTGCTAACTGAGGATTCAAACTAAAGTTAGCTCTCGCTAACTACCTGAATAATAGCATCGAATTTTGCAATGTCAATACCTTAACTAAAGGTTTGGAGAGTTGCACAATTAGTTAGCCCCCGCTAACTCCCGAAATTGTGCATAATATCCGAGCGCGCAGATAGGAGTTAGCAAAGAGCAACCCAATGTGCTTGAAAAGTTTAAAATATCGTGCTATATTGTATATTGTACTAATATGAGCATTGGAGAATGGATCAATGAATTTGCAGGAATCGGGCGAGATGTATCTCGAAACGATATATGTTTTATCGAAAAAGTACAAGGATGTGCGTGCGATAGATGTCGGTGAGTACATGGGCTATTCAAAGCCGAGCGTAAGCCGCGCGGTAGGGCTGCTGAAAAACGGCGGCTATCTCGTTGTTGACGAGCTGGGGCATCTGAGTCTCACCGGCGCGGGCATAGAGGTCGCCGAAAAGATCTACGAGCGTCACACCATGCTCACGAAGTATCTGACCATGCTCGGCGTTGACCCCGAGGTCGCGGCTGAGGACGCGTGCAAGATGGAGCATGTCATAAGCGACGAGTCGTTTCAGGCGATAAAGCATCAAGCAGCCAAGATGGAACAATAGCCGTTTCGGAGCCTAAGGCGGTCTGTTTGGAGCGGAAAGGCGTGCGCGTATGGGGTATATTATGATCACAAAGCGTGATACACCGGGCGCGAGCTTTTGTTCAACCTCTTCTTTATTTATGTAACCGGAAATCACGGACTCCCCCGTCCGTGATTTTTCGGTTTTTTTAGTGGCGTTTGTCTGCACTTGCGGATACGGCTATTTCCGGTTGCTCGACCAGATGGTACCGGCAAAACCGGTATATTTCCGCACTACAATAGTGCGCCCTTGGCTTCCCCTTGAGGGGAAGCTGTCGGCGTAAGCCGACTGATGAGGTGAAAATAAATCGTGCCGAAGGCAACAATATTGAAAAAATTGTGTAGACTAATGCGCTCATCATGTGTAAAATGTGTATAGGACAACATGGCTTCCTCCTTGTGAGTGTTTTGTGGTGATTACATTTTACACGAGTTTGGCCATGCTGTCTTCTTTTTTCTCCTGTTGCACTTCATATGATAATCTACCCAGCTTCCCCTCAAAGGGAAGCCAAGGGCAGAAACATTTTCCGCAGTGCGTTACCGTGACAACGCAGGTAAACTAACCATCGGCGTTGGTGGCGCATTGCCTCTCGCGGCGAGCGATCCCCTCAAGGGGATGCCTTGGAGTATACACACAATCTTGACTTTTGTTTTTATTAAATGTATTATGTTGCTGATTATCCGATCGTTTGGGAGTCTGTTTTACAATGCAGCGTTTGAAACAAATACCGAAAAAGACAATAAAGCTTGCCGTTATAATAATCCTTGCCGCCGCGCTCGTGCTCGCGCTTGTTTTCTCGTGGTTCGGCACGATAGAGCTTGCGCAGTTTAACTCGCGCTCGCTCATGGACTGGCGGCTCGGCAGCAGCATCGACTATGTCAGAAGCCTTGACGACGCAAAGGCGTATGACGAGGGTCGCTACCGATGGTTTTCCGACGAGCGCGGCAGCGGCATATCCGCAAAGGGCACCGACACGCGCTACTACCTCGGCAGCCATCCCGACAGCGGGCTCGGCGGATACAAGGTCATCGGCTTTTCCTCGTCCGAGAAGTATTATTCCGTGCTCGGCATCCGCGTAGGCGATGATGAGCTCGACGCGAAAACGACTCTGCTCGACTCGGGCTACACCATGCAGGGCGGCGGGTTCAACTCGTGCCGCGCTCACCGCGGTCAGGTGACGATAGAGCTCAGCTTTGAGCACGGTCTGGTTACCAATATCGCCGCATATCTCGGCACAACGAGCATTTTTAAATAACTTTCGTGCCTGCGCAGAGGCGGAGCGAAAAAATAAGTGCGATGCAAAATAATGCATCGCACTTATTTTTTTCTATATTTGCTTACCGGCTCAGTTAGCCGCCTTCATTGCGAGATAGGCATTTATAAAGCCGTCTATATCTCCGTCCATGACATTCTGGATGTTGCCGTTTTCAAAACCGGTACGGTGGTCCTTTGCCAGCGTGTACGGCATGAAAACATACGAGCGGATCTGGCTGCCCCACTCTATCTTCTGCTGAACGCCCTTAATGTCGCTTATCTTTTCAAGGTGCTCGCGCTCCTTGATCTCGGCAAGACGCGCGCGCAGCATATTGCGGCAGTTCTCGAGGTTCTGGAAGTGGCTTCGCTCGACCTGAGACGAGACGACGATGCCGGTGGGGATGTGCGTAAGACGCACCGCCGACGAGGTCTTGTTGACCTTCTGACCGCCTGCGCCGGAGGAACGGTAGACATCCATCTTGATGTCCTCATCGCGCAGCTCGATCTCATTATCGTCGCTTATCTCCGGCATGACCTCGATCGCGGAGAACGAGGTATGGCGGCGGCCCGACGAGTCAAACGGCGATATGCGCACGAGACGGTGGATGCCGTGCTCGCTCTTTAAGAAGCCGTAAGCGTTTTCGCCCTCTATCATAATGGTAGCGCTCTTTATGCCCGCCTCGTCGCCGTCGAGGTAGTCCATTAGCTTGACGGTGTAGCCGTGGCGATCAGCCCACATATTGTACATGCGGTAGAGCATCTGCGTCCAGTCCTGTGCCTCGGTGCCGCCGGCGCCTGCGTGGAAAGTGAGGATGGCGTTGTTGGCGTCGTACTCGCCGGTGAGCAGGGTGCCGAGGCGGGTCTCCTCGAGCTTCTTCTCAAACTCGGCATACTCACTCTGGAGCTCGGGCAGCATGGAGTCGTCGTCCTCCTCGATGGCCATTTCGCACAGCGTCATCAGATCGTCCCAGCCGGAGCAGAGCTTATCATAGTTCTCGACCTTGCCCTTGAGCTGCTTGAGCCTTTTTTGCACCTTCTGCGAATTTTCGACATCGTTCCAGAAGCCGTCGCGCGCGCTCTGACCCTCGAGCTCCTCGATCTCCTTTTCGGCAGCCTCGAGGTGCAGCGCCTCGCGCAGGGAGTCAAGCGTGGGCTTTAAGCCGTTCAATTTTCCTTTATACTCTTCAAACTCTATCATTTTATCATTCCTTAGCCAAAATTGCTGTAATATTATACATTAATCCGCGCGCATTGTAAACCGGAAACTGAGGTTTTATTTTACGCGGCCAAACTCGCCGAGCTTGTTGCAAGCGGGAGCCATGTGTGATAAGATGTAACCGAAAAATATACACGGGAGAATGGATATGAGCGATAACAGCATAATCGTCATCGGCATAGCCGGCGGCACAGGCAGCGGCAAGACCACCATCACCAGAAAGATCATGCAGCATTTCGGCGGCAATGTCAGCGTCATTTACCATGACAACTACTACAAAGCCCACCACGGCATGAGCTATGAGGAACGCGCAAAGCTCAACTACGACCACCCCGACGCGTTCGACACCGAGCTTCTCATAGAGGATCTCAAAAAGCTGCGCGCGGGCGAGACCATCCACAGCCCTACATACGACTACACCATCCACGACCGCGCCGAAAAAACCATCACGGTCAAGCCCTCGCGCGTTATCATCGTAGAGGGACTGCTGATATTCCAGAGCCAGGAGCTTTGCGACCTGATGGATATAAAGATCTTTGTTGACACGGACGCCGATGTGCGCATACTCAGGCGCATAGTGCGCGATGTGCGCGACCGCGGCCGCAGTCTTGAAAGCGTTGTCAACCAGTATCTGACCACCGTTAAGCCCATGCACGAGCAGTTTGTCGAGCCGAGCAAGCGCAAGGCGGATATAATAATCCCCGAGGGCGGACACAATCAGGTCGCGCTGGACATGGTGCTCGAGCGCGTGCGTGCGCACTTGGCAAAGAATTAGTTTGGGAGAAGGACATGGCAAAGCTATATTTCAAATACGGCGCAATGGGCTCGTCGAAATCGGCTCAGGCGCTGATAACGCAGTTTAACTATGAGGAGCTCGGCATGAGCGTTTGGCTCATAAAGCCGAGCATCGACACCCGCGACGGCGCGGACATCGTGCAGAGCCGCATCGGTCTGAAGCGCTCCGCGCAGGTGATAACGCCCGAGCAGGATATAATAGAGGCGTATAAAAGCGCCGGAACGCACGATGTTATAATCGCAGATGAGGCGCAGTTTTTCACGCCCGAGCAGATAGAGCAGCTGCGCGCGCTCGTTGACGATGAGGATCTGCCGGTGCTGTGCTTCGGGCTGCGCACCGACTTTCTCACTCACTTTTTCCCCGGCTCGCGCAGGCTAATGGAGCTTGCCGACTCCATCACCGAGATAAAAACCGTCTGCGCCTGCGGCAGAAAAGCCACCGTCAACGCGCGCATCGACGCAAACGGCCGCGTCATCACCCACGGCGATCAGGTGTTCCTCGGCGGCAACGACAGCTATGTGGCAATGTGCCACAAGTGCTGGATGAAGAAAATAAGCAACGGATAACAGCTCGCGCCCTTGCCGCCCTTGTGTAAAGGGAGGTGGCAAGCATAGCGAGCCGGATGAGGTGTATTCAAATCGTGCCGAAGGCATCAATATTGAGCGGCTTGCGCCGAAATATATTCTCACCTCATCAGTCAGCTTACGCTGACAGCTTCCCCTCAAGGGGAAACCAGCCACTCGCCGTAGCGGGCATTGCGTTACCGAGAATGGCAATTGATTTTGCTGCGCCATCTCGACAATAACAAGCTGCAAATATGCGGGCAAGCAATGCTCGCCCGCTGCGACGGTTTTGCCTGCAGTTACCGGTCGGGCTGACGCAATTACCGTATAGGTACAGTCTGAATGCGCCTCTGAAAAAACGCCTCCGAAAAAGACTTGACAATGGAACGATGGATGTGTATAATTCACATTTCAAAAAATAATAAAGGAGTTAAGCCCTATGAACAAGTATCTTGACATCTCTCCCGAAGTTAAGCAGGCTTTAGCCGAAGGCAAGCCCGTCGTCGCGCTGGAGAGCACGATAATATCCCACGGTATGCCGTACCCGAAAAATGTCGAGACCGCAATGCTTGTGGAAAAGACGATACGCGATAACGGCGCGGTTCCCGCGACCATCGCCATCATCGGCGGCAGACTCAAGGCGGGTCTTTCCGCTGAGGAGATCGAGTACCTCGGCAAGTCCGGACGCAAGGTCGCAAAGGCATCCCGCCGCGACATGGCTGCAATAGTCGCCCGCGGAGCCGACGGCGCTACCACCGTCACCACCACCATGATCATCGCGCATATGGCTGGCATAAGCGTTTTCGCCACCGGCGGCATCGGCGGCGTACACCGCGGCGCAGAGACTACGATGGACATTTCCGCCGACCTCGAAGAGCTCGGCAGCACTCCCGTCATGGTCGTGTGCGCCGGCGCAAAGAGCATTCTCGACCTCGGTCTTACGCTGGAGTACCTCGAGACCAAGGGCGTTCCCGTTATAGGCTACGGCACGGACGAGCTTCCCGCGTTCTACACCCGCCGCAGCGGCTTCGGCGTTGACTACCGCGTCGACTCCCCCGAGGAACTGGCCGCCATGTTCAAGGCCCAGCAGGGTCTCGGCATGAAAGGCGGCATGCTCGTTACCAACCCCATCCCCGAGCAGTACGCCATGGACAAGGAGGTCATCGACGCAGCCATAGATCAGGCGATCGCCGAGAGCCGCGAAAAGGGCATCCACGGCAAGGAGACCACCCCGTTCCTGCTGGCTCGCGTTGTCGAGCTCACCGGCGGCGACTCGCTCGAGAGCAACATCCAGCTCGTTCTCAATAACGCAACCGTCGCTGCAAAGACCGCAGCCGAGCTGTGTAAATAACCGTTTGCGAGACCGAAACCGGACTCAAGGCGGAGCGATAAATAGTGACAAACCGCAGGAGTAAACGCTCCTGCGGTTTTTGTCGGAGAAAAATTGCACTCGGGTATTGACTTAGTCTATGCATTGTGGTATTATATACGAGCTTTAGAGAGCAACCGAATATCGCGGAGTGGAGCAGTCCGGTAGCTCGTCGGGCTCATAACCCGAAGGTCGTGGGTTCAAATCCCTCCTCCGCAACCAAATAAGAACCGTAATTGTGATACGATATGTATTGCAACTGCGGTTCTTTTTCTATGCTCTGAAAGCGGCTTGGCACAAGGCTTTTTCGTATTTCGGCTTTTGAGATAAGTATCGGCATATTGAAAATGCCGCCGTTTTTCACCGTGAAAGCATCCCTTTTCAGCCCGTTTTTCACGCTTGATAATTACTCTGATACTTTTCTTCCCGACCGTTGCATTTTCAAAGCCGGTCATAACAGACCGTTGCATTTTCTGTTCGGGCAAAAAAAGAAGGGGCTTATTCAGCCCCGACTTCAATGCTCGTCCCGTCCTTAAATAGGAATATGATATGCCCATTTCTCTGAACTGTGGCGGTTTCCAAAATGCTGACCCACAGCTCCTCGTCCCACTCCTCAAGGACGAGGGGCTTTCCCGTCAACTCGGAGATGAAAATGCGAAGCTCCCGGTCACGGGCAGTTCTTGAATTCCTCTCAGCGGTCGCATCGTTCAGCCTTGCCGCCGCCTTATCGTACCGCTTCACCAGCGCATTGTACTTCCGAGCGTAGGCTTCCTGCGACTGCTTTTTGACCGCATTTTCTTTGACGCATTGGTCAACCATTTCGGCGACTACCTTTATTTCCGTGTTCAGAGCATCGATCTCCGCATTCAGCGCCGTGCAGTCGCTGACCGCCTCACGCATTACCTCGCAGGCAGCAAGCAGTTCTTCCCGATTGCCCATAAGCCTGTTGTACGCCTTCAAAAAACCTGTCTTGATGGTATCAGCATCTAAGGAGGGTGTTTCACACACGGTTTTTCCTTTAAATTTTCTGTTGCAGCGCCAGGTCACTTTCCGGTATGGGTCGTTGGAATGCCAGATTTTCTGACCGTAGAACCCACCGCAGTCGCCGCATACGACCTTGCTGGAGAAGATCGATGCGCCGCTGTAGGAACGGCCGAGCTTCTGTCGTCTGGACAACTCCGCCTGCACCATCTGGAACGGTTTCCTGAAGGACGCCGATCCCATCGGCTTTGAAAATGTCAAGAACGAGGAGTTCCTGACCGCAGTAGTGAGAACCTTCTGGGAACGGTACGGTGGGAAGACCTACGAAGGGCTGAATCCGAAACTTGCAATCTATGCTTCCGGCGTAGAAGAGGCGGCAACGGAAGTCAAGCCGGTTCTGGAGAAGATCCTGGCAGACCTCGGCATTCCTGCCTCAAAGATTCTGCTGAATGTCGGCGACGCGAAGTATACGAAAAACGATGACATCAGAGATTTCAACAATCTTGATGTCCCCGGTTCGGAAGGAAACGAAAAGCAGTTTATTATCCTGGTCGAGAAAGGCAAGGAGGGCTGGAACTGTCGCTCTCTCTTCGGCGTGGCACTTTTCCGCAGTCCGAAGTCGAAAATATTCGTTCTCCAGGCTACGATGCGCTGTCTCCGTGCAATCACAGACGAGCGCTTGACTGCCACTGTATTTCTCTCCAAAGAGAACTACGACACTTTGGACGACGAGCTCCACAAGAACTTCAATATGGAGATCAAAGACATCAAGAATCCCTCCAACGATGACCGGCACAAATACCAGGTACGGGTGCTTCCGCCTCCGAGGACGATCACGCTCAAGCGGGTATGGCACGAGTATACGCTCCATGAAAAGGAATACTCCGAGCCGGTAGATTTCAAACTGGCGGACGCAGACCTCTCCAAGTATGCCAGCATCATGTACGAGCGAGACAGCCTTGCCCGTGACACCACCGTCAAAGAGAAGAACATCGACCATCTCAAGGACAATATGCGTTACAGCGAGTTTTCCCTTGCCGGAGAAGTGGCCCGCTACCTGAATATCTCCTGCATTCTCGCCGCCAGAATTCTCCGGGAATCCGTTGACGGGATCGATGCAGTTCTTGAGGCGGTCAACCGCTATAACGCTGTTTTGGATGACTATATTATCCCTGCCGTATTCCATGCGCTGTTTGATGTCACTTCAGAACTGAAAACTGAGGACAAAGAACTGGTACTGCTGCACGAGCCGAAGGATGCCGGATACTATGAGTTCTCCGCAAAGGATGACCTTGTGCTTACAAACCATTATCCCGGCTTTAAACCCGAAGAAATCGCAAAGAGCTTCCACGCCGACACCTATTGCTTCGACTCAAAGCCGGAGAAGGAATGCTTCATGCAGTATATTACAAGCGGAAAGGTCGCGGAGGTGTACTTCACAGGTATGTTCACCTCCAACCAGGGCGATCTCTCTGTCCACTACTACGACCCGGAGTCCGGCAGAATCCGCCAGTACTATCCCGACTTCCTTGCAAAGATGACGGATGGCTCCTATCAGCTTATCGAGGTCAAGGGTGACAATAAGATCGATGATACTGTGGTAAAGGCAAAACAGGCAGCCGCCGAAGAAATGGCTGTCGCAAGCGGCGTAAAATATCTTATGTACGCCGGAAGCCGTATCATGAGCACACATATCCTGGAGGAATCACCGGAGTCGACGCCGACCATCACCGACACATTGCTATAAACATAACCGGGCTTCCGAAGCTGCGCCGCAATCGATGGCATCTGCTTCGGAAGCCCTTGTCTTTCCAATAGGGGCACCGCCATAAAGCCAATCACTTCAACCTGTTGGAATCTCCGACAGGTTGCGTCCATTAGAGGAAACGGTTATTTCACTTTCTGCTCACCGCTGGCACCCTCATCTTTGGCTCCTGCTTTTTTCTTCTGCTCATAAAAGTAAGAACAGCGACATTTGTCTGAGCAATAGAATTTCTCCCGTCTGTGCGGCGTTTGCGGCACATCTTTGCCGCAGTAGCGGCAGGGATGCTGTACGGCCCCGTCCGCATTCCGATTTCCCCCGAGTCCGTGCCGAACACAAAAACTTCTGACGGTATTTAACGATAGACCGAGTTCTGTGGCAATACGCTTATAGCCGATTCCACGAAGCCGCAGATAGCGGATCTCTTCCCGAATATTATCGCTGAGTCTCTGTCCCGGTTCGTGGGGCGGCAGTTGCATATTCTTTGGTGGAAGAAGCGGCGGTATCGGAGGCGAAGTTTTCTCACGGACGGATTTTTTCTGCCTGTTCATATCAAATTGGCTGATCGTGCCGTCAATAAAAAACATCTTCAACTGCCCGTCCCGCATGACATAGATGCGGGAAATCAACGTGCGCAGAAACCACCCATCCTCCCATAGTGTTTGATCCATCTCCAAGAATTCTTCAATCACTCCCTGGGTGATCTTTTCTCCATGCAAGTGCAATAGAAGGTTGGCGCAGTGCTTGATGATTTGCGGACGTGCCGCAATCACTTCTTCGATAGCCATACGGCAGGCAGTCTGTACAATCTCATGCTTTACGGTCGGAGCGTGTTTCCCGCCGTCATAGAAATTGGAGCACCTCCAAAACGCATACTCATACTTGCCGTGGGTATGTGCGGTCTTTGCACCGTAAAACGCTCCGCACACACCGCAAATGATCCTTGCTGAGAGCGGAGATGTACAGCTGTATCTCCGGCACAGCGCAGCGCGACGCCGGATTTCTTCCTGCACCATATCGAACACAACAGAAGATACGATGGCCTCGTGCCCATCTTCAACATAATACTGCGTGACTTCGCCCTCGTTTTTTTTCTTTCGCTTGTTGAGGAAATCCACCGTAAATGACTTTTGAAGTAGAGCATCCCCCTTGTATTTTTCATTTGTGAGAATACTCATGACCGTTGTTCCGCTCCATTGCTCTCTTCCACCTGGTGCAGGAATCTGATGTCGCTCAAGGTAGCCGCAGATAGCGCCGTCACTTTCGCCGAGCAGCCACAGGCGATAGATCAACTTAACAATCTGTGCCTCCTTTTTGTTGACTGCCGGATAACCGTCCTTTCCACGGTCATATCCAAGGAAGCGGGAATACGGAGCGGAGTATTTGCCGTCAGAGAAACGCTTCCGCTGACCCCATGTAATATTTTCTGAGATGCTGCGGCTTTCCTCCTGGGCAAGGCTACTCATAAGCGTAATTAGAAATTCGCCGGCAGCGTCAAGCGTATGGATGTGCTCCTTTTCGAAGTATACCTCTATTCCCGCATCCTTCAGTTTTCTGATCGTGACCAGAGTATCAACGGTATTTCGTGCAAAGCGGGAGATTGACTTTGTAATGATGAGATCGATTTTCTCGTCGAGGGCATCGGAAATCATGCGGTTGAAGCCGTCACGGTTCCTGTAGGACAGACCGGACAATCCGTCATCATAGTAGATGCCGGCAAACTCCCAGGTTACATTGTTTCTGATGAGATCCTCGTAGTACTCCCGCTGTGCGAAAAGACTCGTTTCCTGCTCCTCGGAACTCGTGGATACACGGGCGTAGGCGGCCACCTTGCGTTTCTGCGGTGCGGCATCCACATTGGCTGTAAGCGCAGGAACGAACTCTACTTGAGTGACTTTCTTCTTTGGCATAACAACCCACGCTCCAATTCTCCCACGACGGGTTGATAGATGTCCAGAAGTTCATTGCGCAGCTTCTCATACTCTTTCTCCGTAAGGAGTCCGTTCAGCGCCATGTGCAAAAGAATATTTTCGCCGATTCTGTAGTCCATCTCCCGCCTTGCCGTTTCTTCATTCATAGTTACCGTACCTGCCCTTCCGATAGCACTCCTGAGAACAGTATTTCTGCGGCGAGTTCTTATTCACCACAAATGTCTGCTTGCAGACAGGGCACTGCCGCGCATCGTCACTGGCTCTGCCGGATGTGTAGCGCCGCTTGTTCCACCAGGACTGATTACACTTCCTGCAGCAGAAAATCCGAGGTCTTGTTTTGCGTTCATAAATGATTTTCTTTCCGCACTCCTTACAGACGGGGTACTGTGAATCCGTAAGTTCCCGTTCCTTCTCGACTTTGGCACAAGCGCGCCGGACAGTAATCGTTGAAACTTCCAGCATGGCAGCGATCTTTTCATAGCCGATTCCGTGGTCATGAAGGAAGGTCAGGAGCTCGATTTGATTTTGATCCATTTTGATCACCTCCGGCTCTATGTATTGCTCTGAAACGAAAAAAAGTCAAGGCTCCTCAGAAGCCCCGACCCCTTGCATTATATAGTAGGAAAGTCATTTGATAAATTTTTTGTCCTCGATTTTCACCCGGAAGCTCAACGCAAACCCGTCACACGGCGAAACTTAACCCCCTGTAAAATGCAACGGTTCAGGCTCGTAGACTATTCGACGGCTTTGCCATATTGAGCGGATGTAACTGATTTCAGTTACATCCACTTTTTTATTATCGTGTCCGGAGCAGGTTTACGCCTGCTCCGGTTTTGCTTCCTCAAAAGAATCATCATCCGCGTTGTATCCCTCCGAAAACAGCTCTTTCAGACTGTCCGGCGGGACGCGTGAGCGCTACGGTTTCCTCCGTACACACTGGTCGGGACGCCGCAGCAACCGTATCCGTAGGTGCGTCGATGCACCACTGAAAAAACCGCCCCTTACAGGGCGGTTTTTTGATCAATCTATTCCTTTGGGTGAGTTTTTATCGAAGCAGGATTTATCGTTCTCCCAGCCCCTGTCGACGAGCCAGTAGCTGAACTCATCGTCGTCGGCTTTGAGCTCCTCTTCGGTCAGCTCGACATCGCGGCTGCGCTCGTTTTTGAGCTTACGCTCGTAGGTGTAAAGATCCATGAGCGTGAAGCCCAGACCCATCTCCTCGGCGATGGGGATGAGCACATCCTCAACGACCGACTCGCGTATCTCGAGGCTGCCGGGATACATCATCTCCGCCTGCTCTACGCGCGCGCGGAGCTCGGGATCGGACTCGTATTTCTGCAAAAACTTGACCACATTAAGGTTTATATTCACAATGCTTCTCCTTTCAGCACAGGCGGAAGCCGGCGGGGATCCCATCATCGAGCATGAGCAGATGCAGCTCCTCCTTGCCGTCGTGCTCGTGGACAGCCGACAGCAGCATTCCGCAGGAATCCTCGCCCATCATCTTGCGGTTGGGCAGGTTGAGGATGGCGACGACCGTTTTGCCGACGAGCTGCTCGGGCTCGTAGAACTCGTGGATGCCGGAGAGGATCTGGCGCGGAGTGTCGGTACCGTCATCAAGCTTGAACTTCAAAAGCTTCTTCGACTTCTTGACGGGCTCGCACGAGAGCACCTTGCACACGCGCATATCGCACTTTGCGAAATCGTCTATCGTGACCTCCGGCTCGACCGGCGGGAATTTGGGCTTTGCGTGGGCGTTCATCTTCTCGAGCTCCTCAAGCGCCTTAGCCATATCAAGGCGAGGGAACAGGGTCTCGCCCTTGTGCACGGTCACATTTGCAGGCAGGGTGCCGAACTGCGCGGCGCTGTCCCATGTGCGGCAGCTCTCGTCCGCGCCAATCTGCGCAAACGCCTTGTCGCAGCTTTCGGGGATGAACGGGGTGAGCATGATGAGGCTCATGCGAAGGCACTCGAGCAGATTGTACAGAACGCTTGCGAGACGGGCTTTTTTGCTCTCGTCCTTGGCGAGCTGCCAGGGCGCAGTCTCATCGATGTACTTATTCGCGCGCTGGATGAGCTTGAACACCTCTTCGAGCGCGAGATGGAGCTGGAGCTTGTCCATCTGCTGAGCATACTTTTCGCGGGTCTGCTTTGCGAGGGCGATGAGCTCTTCGTCGAGAGCGTCGGCTTCCCTGTCCTCGGGCAGAGTTCCGCCGAAGTACTTCTCTACCATGGCGGTCGTGCGCGACACGAGGTTGCCGAGGTCGTTTGCAAGGTCGGTGTTTATGGTGGAGATGAGCAGCTCGTTCGAGAAGTTGCCGTCGGAGCCGAACGGGAAGGTGCGCAGCAGGAAGAACCTGAGCGCATCGACACCGAACATATCCGCAAGCTTGTACGGGTCAACGACATTGCCCTTGCTCTTGCTCATCTTTCCGCCGTCGATGACCAGCCAGCCGTGACCGTAGACCTTCTTCGGCAGGGGCATACCCATGCTCATGAGCATTGCCGGCCAGATTATCGAATGGAAGCGCACGATCTCCTTGCCGACTATGTGCACATCCGCTGGCCAGTACTTGTCATAGTCATCATATTTATCGTTGAGGAAGCCCATCGCGGTGCAGTAGTTAAACAGCGCATCGACCCAGACATACACGACATGACCGGGGTCGAAATCGACGGGGATGCCCCACTTGAAGCTCGTGCGGGAAACGCACAGGTCCTCAAGACCGGGCTTTATGAAGTTGTTTATCATCTCGTTCACGCGGGAGGCGGGCTCGAGGAAGGTGCCGGTCTCGAGCAGCTCCTGAACGGGCTTTGCGTACTTGGAGAGGCGGAAGAAGTAAGCCTCCTCCTCGGCGTAGTGAACCTCTCTGCCGCAGTCGGGGCATTTGCCGTCCTTGAGCTGGCTCTCGGTCCAGAAGCTCTCGCAGGGAGTGCAGTACATTCCCTTATATGCGCCCTTGTATATATCGCCGTTATCGTACATCTTCTTGAAGATGCGCTGTACCGCCGCGACATGGTAATCGTCGGTGGTGCGGATAAAGCGGTCGTTTGAGATGTTCATGAGCTTCCACAGATCGGTTATGCCGCCGGGGCCCTCGACTATTCTATCGACAAACTCCTTCGGGGTGAGCCCTGCCGCATTTGCCTTTTCCTCGATCTTCTGACCGTGCTCGTCGGTACCGGTGAGGAACATGACATCATAGCCGCACAGTCTCTTATAGCGCGCTATCGCATCGGTGGCAACGGTGCAGTAGGTGTGACCTATATGCAGCTTATCCGAGGGATAGTATATAGGCGTTGTAATATAAAACTTTCCTTTTTCCATTTATATTTCTCCTTTACGGTTTCTATGCGGCTGGTGATGCTTCCGCGGGCTCGGTCACCGGCTCCGGTTCGGTGCTCGGCTCCGGCTCCGGCGTGGGCTCGGGTTCGGGCCACTTGATGTTCTCTTCGTGGTAGTGGTAATAGCTGCCGGCTTCCTTCGTGCGGCTTATGAGGTTATCGTTTTTATCATAAACGCAGCGGTAGGTAACGGCGCGCGTGCCTATTGCGACATCGGTATATGTCGAATCGTACACGGTGGATGCCGAGTAGTCCATCTTGACATAGCTTCCGTCAACATCCGTGCCCCAGATCTCAACGGTGAGCTGACGGTTTTCACACTTCGTGACTATCTTTATCGGGAACTCCCGATTGTTTTTGAATTTAAACTCCGGTCCGCCCCAGCTTACGGTGGCGTCCAGTCCCCATGGGACATAGCCCACGGCGAAATAGTGCTCATCGCGCGCGACTATCTGCAAATTCGCATACAGCGCCGCGCAGTAGAGCGTGGACGAGGTCTGGCATATGCCGCCGCCTATCTCCTGAATGACCTTGCCTCCGGCGTATGCGCCCGCCTCCTTGAAGCCGGCTGCCGCGGTGCGCTTGCCGACGGCGGTGTTGTAGGAGAAGGTCTCGCCCGGAGCGAGGATATAGCCGTTTATCTTTTTCGCGGACAGCTCGACATTATTGGCTCTGCCGGCTGCCGACGAGGTGTAGCTCGTCGTCTGCGAGCCGAGCTTGTCGGCAAAAAGCATGCCGTCAAGCTGTTCCTGCGTGTATTTCGGCTGCGTTACCTCGAGCGGTATCTTTACCAGCTCGCCCTGCTGCGCGTCACTCCAGAGCTTTTCGGCTTTGCTTACATCAAAGTCTATGCCGACTCTGCTCTCGGTGGCTTTCTGCGTTTCGGGGTCGTACTGCGCGTCGAGCACCTCGGCGTACAGCTCCTCGTGCAGCTTGTCAAAATCGGGCTCGGCAGAGCTTTTGGCCTCCGCAGTGTAGGTTACGCTGCCGCTGCCGTCGGCAAACGCCTTGACTATCATATCGCACAGCTTATCCGTGTCTATGTCTATCGCGTCGGCGCCCTTTACCATCTTCAGAACAGCGTTTTCGGTGTCTACCTCGTAGCCCTTGCCCATGTGCTCGTTATAATCTGCCAAAGCCTTTTCCATCGCCGTTTTAACACCCTCGGCATTGGCTGCCTTGAGGATGTCGGCGTCGGTGACTCCGCCGGTTATGCACTTGAGATACGCCAGCAGATCGCTCACCGGCGAGCCGCTGTGACCGTAGTCATACGCCGCCTGAGCTGCCTCGGCGCAGCTCAGGTCGGTGCCCGCCTCCTGCGCGGTGACGGTGAATTTATACTCGCCCGGAAGCGTTACCTCGACTCCGGCATCGCTTGCCGACCAGCCGGACTCCGTGAGCTTTTTCTCCGCCTGCTGCACCGTCATATCTCCGACGGCGACGCCGCCGAGCGTGAGATTAGGATGTATTTTAGACGATCTTCCCGCCAGCACCCCCGTTACGAAGCCTGCCGCGACTATGAGCATCAGAACGGCGGCGATAATGATAACTGTCTTTCTGCCTCCGCCCGAGCTTTTTGCCTTTGCGGGTGATTTTTTAGTCGTTTTTTTCTTTTTTGAGGTCTCGTGCTTTCCCTGTGCCATATCGTCCCTCCTGTCAGATGCCGGTCTCATCCCTGTACACGGAGGTGAAGCGTTCGTATTCGCCCTCGGGAAGCTCCTGCTTCTTCTCCTGCCTGAACGCATCCCGCATCCACGGGTTGTTCTCGACCTTAGCGCCGGTCTGTGCCTCCAAAACCGCGTTTATCAGCACATTTGATATTAAAAAGCCTGCCGGTGTGAGATGCCACCGGTCGTCCTTCTTTTCCGCCCAGCCCTTTCGCTCGAACAGCTCGAATGTCTCCTCGATGGGCTCCCAGTCACTGCGGTATATTCTATGGTATTCCTCCCGCGATATGCCGTGAACGGTACGCATACCGAGCATGAGGTATTCCGTTGCCTTCTGTATGGGCACTATCCGCTCGTATTCGTCGATTATCATGCTGTCGCCGATAACGGCGGAGATGTATTTTTCGAGATCGCGCACATAGCTGTATCTCACCCCGCCGATGCACGAATGCGCGCCCGGACCGAAGCCGACATAGTCATCGAGCTGCCAGTACTTGAGGTTGTGCTTCGACTCGTAGCCGGGGATAGCGAAATTCGAGATCTCGTACTGCTCAAAGCCGTAATTTTTAAGCGTGTCGGTCGTGTACAGGTACATATCCGCCTGCTCGTCCTCGTCGGGTATGAGCGGCGAGCCGAGATAGCTGCGGTACATGGGCGTGCCCTCCTCGAGCTTGAGGCAGTAGCACGAAAGATGCTCCGGATGCAGCTCCAGCGCCTTGGACAGGGTCTCCGCCCAGTCGCCCTTTGTCTGGCTCGGCAGACCGTATATGAGGTCGAGGCTGACATTTTCAAAGCCGGCGCGGCGGGCAGTATCCACCGCGAGCTCCGCCTGACGGAAGTTGTGCCTTCTGCCGATTATCTTGAGGATGTCGTTATTTGCCGACTGAACGCCTATCGACAGGCGGTTCACGCCCTCGTTGCGCAGGGTCTTGAGCTCGTCGAGCTTCACCGTGTCGGGGTTTACCTCAACGGTTATCTCCGCATCAAGGCGCACATTGCCCATGCGCTTGAGCTCATCGAGGATCTCGACGATGCGCGAGGCTCCGTAGCAGCTCGGCGTGCCGCCGCCGATGTAGATGCTGTCGATCTCATAGCTCTCCATCGCCTCTGCCGACTCGCTTATGTGCGACAAAAGCGCCGACTGGTAGTCGGGCATTTTCTGCTTTCCTCCGGCGACGGAATAGAAATCGCAGTAGCCGCATTTGGAAACGCAAAACGGTATGTGAATGTAAACTCCAAGTCTGTCTCTCATTTTTTCATTAGCGCATTAACGCTCCTATATACATTTATTGCGGTTGCACGGTTACGAAAGTGCCGACAAAACCTCATTTGCCTCGCACTATCGGAGTGCGCGGCAGGTATTGTTTACTGCGCAGTCCGTTGCCGTGATACCGCACTTTAATTTACCGCCAATGTCGGTGGCGCATTGCCTCCACGGCAGTGGCACAAGGGAGGCAATGGTGCAAGCTTCTACCGCAGTGCGTCACCGTGCTTGCGCACTTAACAACTCTGCCATTGTCCGTGGCGCATCGCCCCCACGGCAGTGGCGGCGAGTGGTTAGAAGAGGGAGCAGACGAGGTCTGCGTAGGCGGTGGGGTCTTCTATCTCAACGCCAGCGATGAGCTCGGACTGCGCGTACAGGATCTTCGACAGAGTAGCCGCCTTATCCTTATCGCCGTCGTCATATGCTTTCTTTATTGCAACGCACGCGGGATGCACGGCATTGAGCTCGAGCACGCGGTCGGCGCGCAGCTTGCGCATCTCCTCGCTCGGTCCGTTGCGGAAATACTTCTCCATCTCCAGCGTGAAGCCGCCGGTCGAGGTCAGGCAGCACGCGGACGAAACGAGCTTGCTCGAAAGCGTTACCTGCTTGAGCTTCTCATCGCCGATGCTCTGGCAGATGAAGTCGAGCAGCTCCTTGTTTTCAACGACCTTCTCCTCGGCAGCCTTCTTTTCCTCCTCGGTCTGGAAGCCGAGATCCTCGGTCAGGACATTTACAAAGCCCTTGCCCTCGTACATACGAAGCTGCTGAAGCACCGTCTCGTCGATGGGATGGTCAAGGTACAGTATCTCATAGCCGTGGGCTCTGACCTCCTCGCACTGGGGCAGCGCCATTGCCTTTTTGACGCTCTCGGCGGAGGCATAGTAAATAGCCTTCTGGCTTTCGGGCATATTATCAACATACTCCTTGAGCGAGCGCATGCTCTCCTCGGAGGTGTAGAATATCAGCAGATCCTTGAGGAAGTCGGTGTATCTGCCGTATTCGTCGCAGACGCCGCACTTGATGTGGATGCCGAAGTTTTTCCAGAATGTCTCGTACTTCGGACGGTCGTCGCGCATCATTTTTTCAAGCTCGGCCTTTATCTTCTTTTCAAGGTTCTGACCGATGACCTTGAGCTGACGGTTGTGCTGAAGTATCTCGCGCGAGATGTTCAGACTCAGGTCGGGAGAATCGACCACGCCGCGCACAAATTCGAAATAATCATGCAGCAGCTTGTCGCAGTCCTCCATGATGAGAACGCCGTTGCAGTAGAGCTTAACGCCCTTTTTGGTCGCGCCGGATATGCCGTTGTCGATGTCCTTGCCGGGGATGAACAGCATCGCCTTGTACGACACAACGCCCTCGGCGTTTATGCGCAGCACCGCCGCGGGGTCGGTCTGGTCGCGGTTCGTCTCCTTGTACCACTCAACGCACTCCTCGTCGGTGACCTCGGTCTTGGCACGCTGCCAGATGGGGACCATGGAGTTGACGGTCTCGGGCGCGGTGACATTGACGGTGTGCATGATGGGCTTTCCGTCCTTATCCTCTTCGCCGGTGGGCTGCTGCTCCTGGTGGGTAATGTCCATGACGATAGGCCAGCGGACATAGTCGGAATATTTCTTTACGAGCGCCTTGAGCTTCCATATCTCGAGGTAAGAGCCGTAGATCTCCTCGTCGGTGTCCTCTTTTATATGCATGATGACATCGGTGCCGGGCTTGTATTTTTCATAGGGCGCAACGGTGTAGCCGTCGGCTCCGGTGCTTTCCCAGATAACGCCGGTGTCCTCGCCGTATTTCTTTGTGATAACGGTGACCTTGTCCGAGACCATGAATGCGGAATAGAAGCCAACGCCGAACTGACCGATTATAGATATATCGTCGTTCTGCTTGTCCTCCTCGCTCAGCTCGCTCTTGAACTTGTAAGAGCCGCTCTTTGCGATAACGCCAAGGTTTTTCTCCGCCTCTTCCTGGCTCATGCCGATGCCGTTATCGGAAACGGTGACGGTGCGGGCATCCTTGTCAACGGTGATGCGGATGCGGTAGTCTGCCCTGTCCAGACCGACCTGGTCGTCGGTCAGCGAGATGTAGCACAGCTTGTCGATCGCATCGGACGCGTTAGAGATGATCTCGCGCAGGAATATCTCCTTATTTGTGTAGATCGAATTGATCATGAGATCGAGCAATCTTTTGCTCTCTGCTTTGAACTGTTTTTTTGCCATACTCCTAAAACCTCCATTGGGGTCATGATAATAGTTTATTATAACACAATATCTTAGCTTTTCAACTTTTTTAGATGTATTTAAAGACGCATTTGAGCCGTAAAAATGCTGTGCGGCTCACGCCGTGATTTATTCCACCTCATCAGTCACCTTGCGGTGACAGCTTCCCCTCAAGGGGAAGCCAAGGGTGCACGCCCACCGGTCGGGACACCGGAGATAACCATATCGGCAGCTGCGTAAATGCGCCTCTAAAAAAGCATAAAGCGGCGGGAAGGCGGGCAAAATAGCGTCGGGGTGTTGTTAAAATGTATATACGAAAAAAGACATTCATCATAACCGTTACCTACCTCGCCGCGGCGGTCATCGCACTCAGCGCTTACGCGCTGGTGCACTTCGGAATGGAGCGCGACTACCGCCGCACCGCCGAATACGGCTACGCTCACGCGTTCGAGGAGGTCGTGCTCGCGGCATCGAACCTGAGCGACGCGCTGCACCGCGCATCGTACGCCGCGGGACCCGAGCTCAGCAGCGCGGTTTGCGCGGACATATACGGCAACTGCCTTGCAGCCGGCATGACCATGTCCGCACTGCCGTTTTCAACGCAGGAGCTTGAGCAGACCGCAGCGTTTATTGGCATCGCCGGCGACTACGCGCGCTCGGTGCAGCGGCAGTCGGCGGAGCACGGGCTCGACGATGCCGCGAGGGCAAATTTCGCGGCGCTGTACAAGACGGCAGCCGCGCTCACCGAGCAGCTCGGCAAGCTTCAAACGGCGGTAAACAACGGTGAAACTCTCATGGACGAGCCGGAAAATGTTTTCGGTCAGTCCGGCGCTCTCGTGAGCACCGCGATGCTCGAAATGGACTCCGGCGTGGGCGACACGCAGCTCGACGGCTACAGCGGCAAATACTCCCGCACAGCCACCGAAACGAGCGCCGACCCGCTGCCCGAGCAGGAGGCGCGGCAGATAGCCGCCGACTTCTTCGGACTCGATCCGGAGCAGCTTACGCTTGCGTATACAGCCGGCAGCGGAGTGCGCTGCTTTGAGTTTGACGGAGGCGGCGACATCACCGTTGACGCAAACGGCAATGTGCTGTCGCTCAGTTCCTCGCGCGCGGTCACGGGCGGCATGGATGACGCCGAGCTTACGCAAAAAGCGTGGGACTTTCTTGCGTCCCACGGCTTTGAAGATATGTATCTGAGCTCGACCGAGCGCATCGACGGCGTTATGAGCTTTGTGTTTGAATGCACGCTCGACAACGCCCGCTGCATGGGCGACGGCGTGCGCCTGTCCATCGCGGGCGACGACGGCGAGGTCTACGCCTACGACGCGGTCGGGCATATAAAAAACCATGGCAGGCAGTCGTGCCCGTCGAGCATCGTGAGCGAGCAGACCGCCGCCGCAGCTCTGCCAGACACGCTGACGGAAAGCGGCTCGCGCATGTGCTATGCCGAGACCGACGGCGGCGCGAGCGTTCTGTGCTACGAATTTGACTGCACGGGCTCGGACGGCGAAGTGCTGAGCGTTCTCGTCGATGCCGCCACCGGCAGGCAGTTTGCGATCATTTTTTAAAGTGAAAAACCGGAGAGCAAGCTCTCCGGTTTTCTGTTATCAGTGCAGTCCTGCTATGTTAAAATATAATTAGAAAAATAGTTTTTTATTTCTGCGTTTTCAGTGCTTTGCGGGCACGGAAATAGTGCACCGCCATGAGCACGATAAACACGCTGCTGCAATATCCGAACAGCGGATACACAACGCTTATCAGCTCGCCGAACCCGAACAGGCTGCCGAGGAACATACATACGGCGCACACCGCCGTGAATAAAACACGGTGACTGTCCACAGCCCTGAACTTTGCGCCGAGCATAGCCGTGAACGCGACAAGGCTCGACAGCGCCGTGCCGAACATGGCAAGGAGCAGCAGAACACCGTAGACATAGCCCCAAACGGGGCTCATACCCTGCGCTATCTCGAGCATGGGAAGCTGCGCGGTGCGCGCCTCGGGAGCAGCGCTCACGGAGGCGAGAACGCTCATTGCGATAACGAGCAGCACGCCCGCGCCCAGCGCGATGCCGCAGGCAGCCGACTTTTCGCTTTTGACGAATTTGCCGAGCGGCGCGATCATGGCGATGCTGCCGAACACATTGTAGCAGGCAAAGCTCACCGCCGCTATGAGCCACGAGCGCATCAGCGGGTTGCCGGAGGTCGATGCCTCGGGTATGACGAAGCCGTGTTTGCCGACGCTCACGATGCCGAACACGAGCGTTACCGCCGCGAGCACCGGCACCGTCGCCGAAAATGCCGACACCATGCCCGACAGTCCCGCGAGCGATATTGCCGCCACCAGCACAACAAACAGTCCGGAGCCGATGTACACCGGCAGTCCGATAAGGCGGTCAAGCAGCGCGCCGACTCCGGCGCTCATTATCGTGCCCACGCCGAACAGGAACAGCAGTTCGAGCACCGTTACGGCGATGCGGAGCAGCGGAATGTCCTTCTGCACGACGAGCTTATCTACCTCGCTCAGACCCGTGAGCCTGCCGAGCAGGATCATGATTATTCCGACGGCGATGAGCAGCAAAACCGCTGTCAGCAGCCCCGCAACGCCCTTTGCGCCGAACGCGCCGAAGAATTGCCACAGCTCCTGACCGGACACATACCCCGCGCCGAGGAAGCAGCCGGCAAACGCCAGTCCCAAATTGATAGTTCCGATCTTCTTCATCTTTCCACCGGCGCCGAACGCGCCTCTCCCATATTTTTTGGAGGCGCATTTACGCGCCTACCGATACATATATCTCCGGTCGCCCGACCGGTGAGTCTCGGCAAAACCGAAAGGCTGCCGCGTAACATAAGTGCATTGCAATGTTTGTCGCACCTCTTGGCTCCCTTGCGTAAAGGGAGCTGTCAGCCGCAGGCTGACTGAGGGATCGTCTGTTGAACCCAATTACGCACTTCCGGCAACACTGTAGGGGCGACCAGTGGTCGCCCACAGTTTTGCGGTTTGTTATTGTCCCTCATTCCGCCTCGGGGAAAGTGACTATGAGCGCATCGACATCCGACAGGCTGCTGCCGGAGAACGCATATGCGCCGTCGCCGTTTTTCTCGAGCGTGACCGTGACGGTCTGCGCGTCGAGATACTCGGGCGCGACCAGACGCGCGCTGACGAGTGCGGTGAGCTGCTGTGCCCACCAGTCGGCGAAATTCTGTCCGCCGCGGTCGAGCTCACCGGCTGCGACCTTGCGCGCGACCTCCTGCGTGAACACGGGGTAGTCCTCCTGCGCCACCTGCTGCACCGTCGCTATGGGGTGCACAGTGACCTCGACGGCGTAGCCGCCGGCGGTCTCAACGGGCGCGCCGACCTCGTATTTCGCACAGCCGTAGAGCGTGCGCATGAGCTCGGTAAGCGACTGCCGCACCTGCTCTGAGCAGGCATCGAGCTCGATGCTGAAATACTCGGCAAAGACTTCAAGGCTCACCTGAATGCCGCGCTCGTAGCTCTCGGCGCATTTCTCCTCGGTGGTGCCGAGCATGGCGATATACTCCGGCGAGTACCGCCCGAGGTACACGGCGTTGAGCCCGCCCTCGACATACGCCTTGGCATCGAACGGTGTCGGCGTTGCGGTCGGCTCGGGCTGCTTTTCCCCGCTGCCGCAGCCGCACAAAAGTGCAAGGCACAGCGCCAGCGCAGCAGCGCAAATTCTCTGAAGAGTTGTTTTCATCTGCAAGTGTCCTTTCTCCCCCCTCCGGCATAGGATGTTGTTAAAGCCGATCTCCCATCGGCTCAACTGGGGGAATCATCTTGAGTTATGTACTTATAACAGCTCTGGGCATTGCACTGTGCAGCTTCATAGGAGCCGTGATAGGCTTTCTTTTTGAAAATATCCCGCCCACTTTGGAGGACGCGCTCTCGGGCGCGGCGGCGGGGATAATGCTGTGCGCAGCCGTATTGGGTCTGGTAGCTCCCGCGATGGAGCTTTCGGGCGGCGATGCGGTTTGGCTGCTGCCGTTCGGCATATTCTGCGGCGCGGCGTTTCTCGGCAGTATAAACCGGCTTGCGCCGAGGCTGGGCGCGGGCATGGGCATGGATGCCGGCAGCGACAATGCACGCACGGTGCTGTTCGTCGCCGCGATAGCAATACACCATTTTCCCGAGGGCATAGCTGCGGGCGTGAGCTTCGGAACGGGCGATCTGACCGACGCGCTGACCGTGACGAGCGGCATCGCGTTTCAGAACATTCCGGAGGCAATGATAATCATACCGCCGCTGCTAAAAGGCGGTGCGGGCAGGCGCAGGGCTGCGGTGATTGCGTTTATAAGCGGCGCGGTGGAGGTCGCGGGCGTATTTTTCGGCTACCTCGCCATAACGCTTGCGACCGGCATACTGCCGCTGGCGCTGGCGTTCGCCGCCGGTACGATGCTGTATGTCATCGTCGACGACATGGTGCCGCAAACGCATATGCGCGGCAGCGGCAGGCTTGCCACCCGCGCATTCCTCTGCGGCTTCTGCCTTATGATAATTTTCTCGTCTTTTTAGAGGCGCCTTGGGGCACCTACCGATACGATTATCTCCGGTAGCCCGACCGGTGGGTGCGAGCAAAACCGGTGTATTCCCACACTACGGTAGTGCGCCCCTTGCCTCCCCCTTGAGGGGAAGCCAAGGGCGCACCAACGGGACGCGGCAGTTTCATGGTTTAGTCGGCACCCTCCGGTCGGGCTGCTGCAATAAATGTATTGGTACAGTCTGAATGCGCCACCGAAAAAACCTCGGCAAAGACTAATGTATTGCCGAGGTTTTGATTTGATGTCTGTATCATTTTCCGGCGGTGAACTCGTCGGGACGGTCCGGACGCAGCCCGAACGAAAACTCTATCGCATCGGCGATGCGGCGGCAGGCGTTACCGTCGCCATAGGGGTTGACGGCGTGCGCCATGCGCTCGTATGCAGCAAAATCGCTCAGGAGCTCGTTTGCGTCGTGCAGTATATCGTTTTTATCAACGCCCGTGAGCTTGACGGTGCCCGCGGCGACTGCCTCGGGACGCTCGGTCTCCTTCCTGAGCACCAGAACGGGCTTGCCCAGCGCGGGAGCCTCCTCCTGAATGCCGCCGGAATCGGTCAGGACCATGTAGCTTGCGCTGATGAGCCGGTGCATATCCATCGCATCGAGCGGCTCGATGAGGTGCACATTGCTAAGCCCGCCGAGCAGCTCGCCCGCGGCATTGCGCACTATCGGCGACAGGTGCACGGGGTAGACTATCTCGACCTCGGGGTGCTCTATCGACAGCTCGCGCACGGCAGAGAAGATGTTCTGCATCGGCTCGCCGTAGTTCTCCCTGCGGTGGCAGGTCATGGCAATAACGCGCTTTGAAAAGTCCAATCGCCGCAGCTCGGGAGAGGCAAATCCGCCCTTGCCTACGGTGTACTTCATGGCGTCGATAACGGTGTTGCCGGTGACGAAAATATCGCCGGTGACCGCCTCGCGGCGCAGATTCTCCGCGTTCTTCGCCGTGGGCGCAAAATGCAGCGTTGCGAGCCTTCCGACAAGGCAGCGGTTCATCTCCTCGGGGAACGGGCTGTACCTGTCATAGGTACGCAGACCCGCCTCGACATGGCCGACGGGTATCTTCGCATAGAACGCCGCCAACGCCGCGGAGAAGGTCGTGCTCGTGTCGCCGTGCACGAGAACGAGGTCGGGCTTGAGCTGCGCATAGCACTCCTCCAGACCCTCGAGCGCGCGGACGGTGACATCCGTAAGCGTTTGATTTTTCCCCATTATATTGAGGTCTGCATCCGCCTTCAGCCCGAAACAGTTCATAACCGAATCGAGCATTTCGCGGTGCTGCGCCGTCACGCAGATAAGGCTGTCAAGCTTATCTCTGCGCTCAAGCTCCAGTGCCAGAGGTGCCATTTTGATTGCCTCCGGTCTTGTTCCGAAAACGGACATTACTTTGAGCTTACTCATTTTCATCCTCCCCGGTCTCCTCTGCCGGCTTCTCATGCGGCAGCGGATGGATGTTTTTATTATTCCTGAACACGAACAGCCACACGCTTACTGCGATGGCAAACGCGATTATTGCAACTATTACCCTCGTGATGCCCGTGGAGGTCAGCAGCACAGCCGCAAGACCGAGTATCGCGGAAACCGCGTACAGCACCGCGACCGCCTGCTTCTGGTTCAGTCCCATGTCAAGCAGCTTGTGGTGGAAGTGACCGCGGTCGGCGTGGAACGGGCTCTGACCGTGCATGATGCGGCGGGTGAACGCGAAAATGGTGTCCGACAGCGGAACGGCAAGCGCCAGCACCGGCAGCACGAAGGTGACGATGGCATAGAACTTGAACATTCCTATTACCGACACCGTTGCCAGAACATAGCCCAGCAGCAGCGCGCCGGTATCGCCCATGAATATCTTCGCGGGATTGAGGTTATACGGGATAAAGCCGAGACATCCGCCGACGAGCGCGGCAAGGATGGTGGCGACATTGATGTTGGAATCCGACACCAGCAGCGACACGACGAGCATCGACATCGAGGCTATCGCGGAAACGCCGCAGGCAAGTCCGTCGAGACCGTCGATGAGGTTAACGGAGTTTGTAACGCCCACTATCCACAGCACCGTTACGGGAACGGCGAGTATGCCGATGGTGACCGCCTGCTCGCTGGTTATCAGCAGCGGGTTTGAAACGACATTTATTATAACGCCCGACAGCACCGCGATGACCGCGGCGACTATCTGCACGCAGAACTTCAGCCACGCGTTGAGGTTCATCACATCGTCTATCGCGCCTACGACAACGATGAGAATGGCGCCGAGGAGTATGCCGCGCACCTGCGGGGTTATATTCACGAAAAGCAGCACCGACAGCAGGAAGCCGAGAAAGATGGCAAGTCCGCCCATGCGGGGGATCGGGTGGCTGTGGATATGCCGCTTTTTGTCCGGAATGTCGATTGCCCCTACCTTTTTGGCAAAGGAGCTTACCACCGGCGTTGCGGCAAACGATATCATAAACGCAACTGCCAGCGCCAGCAGGATATTCTTCCAGACATCAAAACTGAGATCGATCATATTTCTGTCTCCGGGATCAAATGAAATTTAAAAAGATTTAAAAAGGCTTTTCTACCAGCCCTACCTTTTTATACACCTTGCGCAGGGTCTTGCGGGCGATGTAGCTCGCCTTCTGTGCGCCCTCGGTGTAAACGCTGCAGAGATAAGCCTTATCGTTAAGAAGGCGGGTCGCCTCCTCGCGTATCGGGCGCAGGGTCTCGATAACCGCGTCACCCACGGCGGGCTTGAAAACGCCGTAGCCGCAGCCGGAGAACTCGCGCTCTATCTCCTCAAGGCTCTTGCCGGTGACAGCCGAATAGATATTCATGAGGTTTGAAACGCCGGGCTTGTTTGCCATATCGAAATGCACGCAGTTTTCGGTGTCCGAGTCTGTAACGGCGCGCTTAAATTTTCTGGCTATATCCTCTGGCTTTTCCATGAGAAACACGCAGCCGTTGGGGTCGGACTTGCTCATCTTAGCGGTGGGGTTGCCCAGACCCATCACGCGCGCACCCGCCTTGGGCACATACGCCTCGGGCACCTTGAAGGTCTCGCCGTAGATGTTGTTAAAGCGCACGGCAATGTCGCGCGTAAGCTCGCAGTGCTGGCGCTGATCCTCGCCCACGGGCACGAAATCCGCCTGATACAGCAGGATGTCCGCCGCCATAAGGCTGGGATAGGTGAACAGACCGCCGTTTATGTTGTCGGCGTTTTTGGCGCACTTGTCCTTGAACTGCGTCATGCGGCTGAGCTCGCCGAACATGGTGTAGCAGTTGAGTATCCAGCCGAGCTCGGCGTGCTCGTGCACATGGCTCTGCAGGAACAGGACATTCTTCTCCGGATCTATGCCGCAGGCGATGTACTGAGCGAGCTGCTCAAGGCTGCGGCGGCGCAGCAGCTTGGGGTCCTGACGCACGGTAAGAGTATGAAGATCCGCCATGAAGTAATAGCAGTCAAATTCTTCGGCTCTCGCGCCCCAGTTCTTCACCGCGCCCAGGTAGTTGCCCAGATGCAGGTCGCCCGAAGGCTGGATACCCGAAAGCATTATCTTTTTCTTGATCTCGTTTTCCACTTATAATATCTCCTTTTTCAGAGGCATTTTTCAGAGGCGCATTTAGGCTGCACCAATACATTTATTGCGGCAGCCCGACCGGAGGGTGCCGACTAAACCATGAAACTGCCGCGTCCCGTTGGTGCGCCCTTGGCTTCCCCTTGAGGGGCTCGCTCGCCGCGAGGGGCATTGCGCCGCCGGCATCGGTGGTTAGTTTACCTGCGTTGTCACGGTAACGCACTACGGAAAAACTTTTGCCCTCGGCTTCCCCTTGAGGGCAAGCCGTCACCAATCTAAATTAGCATTTTACCATTTTAGTTCTCACTTGACAACTGTTAAAAACCAATTTACACTGTTAATAATCGCATTTCGGAGGAAAAATGTATGGATATGAATTGGTACAACGATCTTGAAGCGCGCATACCACGCGGCCATGTGCGCACGAGATTTGCTCCCAGCCCCACCGGATATATGCATGTGGGCAATCTGCGCACCGCGCTTTACACCTGGCTCATCGCCCGCCACGCGGGAGGAAAGTTCATCCTCCGCATAGAGGACACCGATCAGGAGCGCTATGTTGAGGGCGCGGTCGATGTGATATACCGCACCATGGCCGAGTGCGGGCTCGATCACGACGAGGGTCCCGATGTCGGAGGACCCGTGGGTCCCTATGTGCAGACCGAGCGCCGCGGGCTTTACGGCAAGTATGCCGACCTGCTCATAGAAAAGGGCTGTGCCTACCGCTGCTTCTGCGAAAAGCAGGAGGAGAGCGAGGGCTTTGAAAAGTCCGCCGACCCCTGCCGGTGTATTTCGCGCGAGGCGAGCGACGCAAAGGCCGCCGCAGGCGAGCCATATGTCGTGCGCCAGAAGATACCCGCCGAGGGCACTACCACCTTCCACGACGAGATATTCGGCGACATAACCGTTGAAAACTCCACGCTCGACGACCAGGTGCTCATAAAGCGCGACGGTCTGCCGACATATAACTTCGCCAATGTCGTTGACGACCATCTCATGGGCATAACCCATGTCGTGCGCGGCTCGGAGTATCTGTCCAGCTCGCCGAAATATAACCTGCTGTACGAAAGCTTCGGCTGGGATGTTCCGGCATATGTCCACTGCTCGCCGGTCATGCGCGATGCTCACAACAAGATGAGCAAGCGCCACGGCGACCCCTCGTATGAGGATCTCATCGCGCAGGGCTATCTCACGGACGCCGTTGTAAACTATGTCGCGCTGCTCGGCTGGAGCCCCGGCGGTGAGCGCGAGATATTCACCATGCAGGAGCTTGCCGAGATATTCGACATAAAGGGCATCTCGAAGTCCCCCGCGATATTCGACATTGAAAAGCTCAAGTATTTTAACGCGGAGTACATCCGCGCGATGAGCCCCGAGGCGTTTGCCAAAGCCGCCGAGCCCTTTATCCGTCAGGCGGTGAAGAACCCCGACATCGACCCCGCCGCCATCGCCGCTCTGCTCCAGCAGCGCACCGAGGTGCTCACCGACATTCCCGAAAAGCTCGATTTCTTCGACGCTCTGCCCGAGTACGACACCGCGCTGTACATCCACAAAAAGAGCAAGACCGACGAAGCCGGTTCGCTCGAAATGCTGCGCGCGATGCTGCCCGTCTTTGAGGGCGTCGGCGACTGGACGGACGAGAATATACTCGCCGCGATGACCGGCATGGCGGAGAAGCTCGAATGCAAAAACGCAAAGGTCATGTGGCCCGTGCGCATCTCGGTGGCCGGCAAGGCGGTAACGCCCGGCGGTGCGGTCGAGATATGCCGCATCCTCGGTAAGGACGAGACCCTCCGCAGAATGCGCATCGGCATTGAAAAGCTCGAAGGCTGCAAATAAAACATCGTAGTAAAGACCATGGCCCGACGGGTCATGGTCATTGCTTTTTTGTGCGGTAATGGACTTTGCCCTTGGCTTCCCCTTGCCAGCCCCGCTCGCACATTGGCTCCCTTGCGTAAAGGGAGGCAATGGCGCGATTATTCACGCAGTTCACCACTGTGACAACACAGTCAGGAAAACAGCCGGCGCCGCAATTATTCGCTATTCTCTATTTGTCCTGTATGTGGTATGATATTAAAAAACGCACACGGAGGCGGCACCATGAAATACGCCGAGCTTATATCGAAAATGACGCTGGAGGAGAAGGCATCGCTCACCTCGGGCGCGGATTTCTGGCACACAAAGGCGGTGGAGCGGCTGGGCATACCGCAGATGATGCTCACCGACGGACCGCACGGCCTGCGCAAGCAGATCGGCAAAAACGACCACCTCGGTCTGAACGCGGCTTACCCCGCCACCTGCTTCCCAACGGCGTCCGCCGCCGCGAATAGCTGGGACGAGGAGCTCATCGAGCAGATGGGCGTGCGCCTCGGCGCGGAGGCGCGGGCGCAGGAGGTCTCGGTCGTGCTCGGTCCGGGCGTTAATATAAAGCGCAGCCCGCTGTGCGGCAGAAACTTCGAGTACTACTCCGAGGACCCCCTGCTGGCGGGCAAATGCGCCGCCGCGCTCATACGCGGAGTGCAGTCAAGCGGCGTTGCCGCGTGCGTAAAGCACTTTGCCGCAAACTCGCAGGAGACCCTGCGCATGACAAACGACTCGGTGATGGACGAGCGCACGCTGCGGGAGATATACCTCCCCGCGTTCGAGATAGCCGTAAAGCAGGGCGGGGTCAAGTGCCTCATGACCTCGTATAACCGCCTGAACGGGCAGTACACCAACGAGAACACCCACCTTTTGCAGGATATACTCATCCGCGGCTGGGGCTATGACGGGCTGATCGTCACCGACTGGGGCGGAGATAACGACCGCGTTCGCGGGCTCATTGCCGGAAACGCGCTCGAAATGCCCGGCACCGGCGGCGAGACCGACCGGCAGATAGTCGATGCCGTGCGCCGCGGCGAGCTGAGCGAGGAGCTTTTGGACGAGCGCGTTGACACGGTGCTTCGGCTCGTGTTCGACGGGCAGGCAGCGTTTAAGGAAAAGCGCGCCGCCGATCTCGAGGAGCACGACGAGTTCGCCGCGCGCCTTGCCGCCGAGAGCGCGGTGCTTTTAAAAAACGAGGGCGGCATACTGCCGCTTAAGACCGGCGCGCGCGTCGCCGTTATCGGCGATTTTGCGAAAACGCCGAGGTATCAGGGCGCGGGCAGCTCGCACATAGAGCCGACAAAGCTGACGGATGCGCTAAATGCACTCAAAGCCGAGGGTGTTGACATTCTGGGCTATGAGTCGGGCTTCAAGCGCTTCGGCGGCAGGAGCAAAAAGCGCCTGTCGCGCGCGGTGGAGCTTGCAGGGCGCGCCGATGTCGTGCTCCTGTATCTGGGGCTTGACGAGGGCAGCGAGGCGGAGGGCGTTGACCGCCGCCATATGCGCCTGCCGGAAAACCAGACGGAGCTGCTGCACAAGCTGCGGCAGGTCAACGAAAACATCGCCGTCGTGCTCTCGTGCGGAAGTCCCGTGGAGACCGATTGGGACGAAAACGCCAAAGCGCTGCTGCACGCCTACCTCGGCGGTCAGTCCGGCGCAAGGGCCATAGCGCGGCTGCTCACCGGCAGGGTATCGCCCTCGGGCAAGCTCGCCGAGACCATGCCGCACAGACTGTCCGACACGCCGTGCGCGAACTACTACCCCGGCACGGAGAACACCTCCGAGTACCGCGAGGGCATTTTCGTAGGCTACCGCTATTACGACACCGCGGGCGTTGAGGTCAAGTACCCCTTCGGTTTCGGACTGAGCTACGCGAGCTTTGAGTACTCCGATCTCGAGCTTCGTCCCGACGAGGTTCGCTTCACAGTTAAAAACACCGGCGGCATGGCGGCTGCCGAGATCGCGCAGGTGTACATCCGCGCGCCGAAGGGCGGCGTGTTCTGCCCCGACAAGGAGCTGCGCGGCTTTGCGCGCGTTTCCCTGTGCCCGGGGCAGTCGAAGCGCGTGAGCGTTGAGCTCAACGAGCGCGCATTCGAGTACTGGAATATCGCGGAGGACCGCTGGGCGGTCGCGGGCGGCAGATACGAGGTGCTCGTCGGCGCGTCATCGCGGGATATCCGGCTCACCGGCGCAGTGGACATTGCCGGCGACGGCGCCGCAGACCCCTACGCCGAGCCCGTTTTCGAGCCGTACCGCAGGTGCGATGTGAAGTCGGTACCCGACGAGGCGTTCGCCGCTCTTTTAGGCAGGGAGATACCGCCGCATATGTGGGACAGATCCGCGCCGCTCGAGTTTAACAGCGCACTCGTGCAGGGCAAATACCGCGCGGGCGTCGGGCGGCTGCTGTACCGACTGCTGCATCTGGTCTACGGCTTCTTCCTGCTGACCGGCAACGCGGAGGGCGCCAACAACACCGAGTTTGCGATGAACCTGCCGTACAGGGGGCTTGCACGCTTCACGGGTGCCGTCACCGAGGCGCAGGTGCGCGCACTGCTGATGCTCGCAAACCGCGAAAAGGGTGCGATGCGGGCGGTTTTCAGCGCTTTGACGGGTAAATAGGCGCCGGAGCGTTTTTCCTTTTGACATATTGACAGCTTTGTGATAGAATAACTTCACTGCGAATTTATATTTACAAATTGTAGCTTAATGTGGTATAGTTACTACATCTGAACAACAAAGAATTATATGGGAGGAAAACAACATGTGCATTAAGGCAATAGCCAATTTTGACTACGAGGCAGCTAAGGATAACCTCGTCGAGACCATTAAGTATCTCGACGCCGGCAAGATCCTCGGCGTTGCAGGCAAGCTTCTTGAGATCAACCCCAAGGAAGTTGCCCAGAAGATCAAGGACAAGGTCACCGATGAGGACACCCGCCTGTTCGTTCAGAGCAAGGTTCGTCTCGTTGGCGATATCCTGACCTGGCCCATCAGCATGATCTCCAGCTTCACCTGATATTCAAACAATAAACAATCGAAAACCTCCGAAGAGATAATCTCTTCGGAGGTTTTTTTGGTGGCGTTTTTTCAGAGGCGTTTTTTCAGAGGCGCATTGACGCACCTACGAATACGGCTATTTCCGGTTGCTCGACCAGATGGTACCGG
>SAMEA104315424__coassemble_383_pt1 | contig 52163 bp, 49 predicted proteins | sample SAMEA104315424__metabat2_low_PE_018 | metagenome-assembled genome bin SAMEA104315424 (sample SAMEA104315424) | gut metagenome | biome: Monkey gut; feature: monkey-associated habitat; material: faeces | place: China | collected 2013 | reverse complement strand
CTACGTCGGCTATGACGAGGCAGGTCAGCTCACCGAGAAAATACGCAGAAAGCCGTATTCCGTTGTGCTGTTCGACGAGATAGAGAAGGCGCACCCCGATGTTCTGAACATCCTCCTGCAGATCCTCGACGACGGCAGGATAACCGACGCTCAGGGCAGAACGGTCAATTTTGAAAACACCGTTATCGTCATGACTACCAACGCCGGCTCCAACACCAAGGGCGGAGCCATGGGCTTCGGCGGAACGATAAACGATATGGGACGCGAGCGCGCTCTCAAGGCGCTCAATGAGTTCCTGCGCCCCGAGTTTATAAACAGGGTAGACGAGATAGTCTACTTCAACAGTCTCACCGAGGCAGACTTCAAGCGTATAGCCGTTCTGATGCTCGAGGAAACGCGCGGTGCCATAGCCGAGCGCGGCATGGAGCTTTCGTGGGACGATGCCCTTGTTGACTACCTTGTCAGGAAGAGCTACTCCGCGACCTACGGCGCTCGCAATCTGCGCCGCACCATCCAGAAGGATGTTGAGGACGCAATAGCGCAGAAGATAATAGACTGCCGCGGCGAAAACGCACGGCATATAAGCGTGTCGGCATCGGATGATATGGTCACGGTCGAGGTAAGAGCATGATAAGATTTGAAAGCGACTATCTCGAAGGCGCTGTGCCGGAGATAATAAAGCGCCTTAACGACACGAATTTAGAGCAGACCTCCGGCTACGGCACGGACCCGTACTGTGCCGCAGCCCGCGAGAAAATAAAGGCTGAGTGCAAAGCTCCCAACGCCGATGTGCATTTCCTCGTCGGCGGCACTCAGGCAAATCTCACCGTTATAGCGGCATCGCTGCGCCCGCATCAGGGCGTTCTGGCAGCCGAGACCGCGCACATCGAGGTGCATGAGACCGGCGCGATAGAGGCAAGCGGTCACAAGGTGCTTACCCTGCCGACCGAAAACGGCAAGATAAAAGCCGCGGATATTGAGGAATATGTCCTGCGTCACAGGGCGGACGAGTCGTTTGAGCATACGGTGCAGCCTGCGATGGTGTATATCTCGCAGCCCACCGAGACGGGCACAGTTTATTCGCTGCCTGAGCTTGAGGCTATAAGCCGCGTATGCCGCGGGCTGGGGCTTATCCTGTTTGCAGACGGTGCGCGCCTTGCGTGCGCGCTGGCGTGCGAGGGAACTCCCACGCTGCCCGACCTTGCGCGGCTGTGCGATGTGTTTTACATAGGTGGCACAAAGCACGGTGCGCTTTTCGGCGAGGCGGTAGTTATAACAAACAATGCCATAAAGCGCGATTTTCGCTACATCATAAAGCAGCGCGGCGGGATGTTTGCAAAGGGCAGACTCCTCGGACTTCAGTTCGATGCGCTGTTTACCGACGGGCTGTATTACAAAATCGGCAGCCGCGAGGCAGAGCTTGCAGCCCGACTGCGCGAGGCGTTCGCGGCAAAGGGCATCGCGTTTAAATACCCGTCGCCGACAAATCAGCTCTTCCCTATACTGAGTAAGAGGCAGATGGGCACGCTGAGCGAAAAGTACAGCTTTTCCGTTCAGGAGCGTCTGCCCAACGGCGGCGCGGTGGTGAGGTTCTGCACGAGCTGGGCTACCACGACCGAGGCTGTGGACGAGCTCACGGCAGATATAGAAAAACTCTGAGGTGGAATATGGATCAGACAGTAAAAAGCAGGATAGAGATAATTCAGGGCGATATAACAAAGCAGTCTCCCGACGCCATCGTAAACGCGGCTAACTGCTCGCTGCTCGGAGGCGGCGGGGTTGACGGAGCCATACACCGCGCGGCGGGACCTGAGCTTCTGGAAGAATGCCGCACCCTCGGCGGCTGCAAGACCGGTCAGGCAAAGATAACAAAGGGCTATAAGCTTCCGGCAAAGTTCGTTATCCACACGCCCGGACCCGTATGGCACGGCGGCAAGCAGAACGAGGAGGCGCTGCTCAACTCCTGCTATGTGAGCTGCCTCACCCTCGCGTCGGAAAACGGCTGCAAAACCGTTGATTTTCCGTCCATATCAACCGGAGTTTATCATTTTCCGCTCGATAAGGCGGCAAAGATAGCGATAAGCGCCATAGCCGGATACATGAGCCGGCATCCCGAGATAGAGCGCGTGCGCATGGTCTGCTTTGACGCGAGAACGAAGGAATACTACGAAAACGCGCTGGAGAATCTCAAATGAAGAGACTTTTCAGACTTCAGTATAATGCGCCGGTCACCCTGACATTTGCGCTCATTTCGCTTGCCGCGCTTATCCTCGGCAAGCTCACCGACGGCTGGACGACCACATATCTTTTCAGCGTGTGGCATTCGTCGCTGGCGGATATTCTTACATACCCGCGCTTTATCCTCCATGTCCTTGGTCACGCCGATTACAGTCACTATATCGGCAACATGATGATGATACTCGTCGTGGGTCCCGGACTTGAGGAGAAATACGGCAGCAGAAACATTCTCAGCGCCATCATAATAACGGCGCTCGTGTCCGGCGTTATCTACTGGTTCCTGTTCCCGGGCTCCATGCTCATGGGCGCATCGGGCATAGTGTTTATGATGATAGTCATGGCATCCCTTGCCGGTATGCGCGACGGGTATATCCCGATAACGCTCATTCTCGTTCTCATCCTCTACCTCGGCAACGAGATAGTTGACGGCGTTATGCTCAAAGACAATGTTTCGCAGCTTACGCACATAATCGGCGGCATCTGCGGCGCGGTATTGGGCTTGAGGAGACGGTGATGGAAAAGGTTATAATATCCGCGTGCCTGCTCGGCGTGCGGTGCAGATACGACGGGAAAAGCAACAAGCTTCCCGAAGAAACGCTCGAAATGCTCAGGGAGCGATATGAGCTCATACCTGTGTGCCCCGAGTGCTACGGCGGACTTACAACGCCGCGCACACCGTCTGAGCGTCTGGGCGGAGGAGTGGTATCCAAAACCGGAGCCGATGTAACTGAGCAGTTTCAAAGGGGCGCCGAGGCAGCGCTGTATCTTGCCGGGCTTTTCGGCGCGAAACTGGCGATTCTCAAGAAAAACAGCCCCTCCTGCGGCAGCGGCACGATATACGACGGCACCTTCACCGGAACCATAGTCTCCGGCGACGGAGTAACGGCGGAGCTTTTGAAAAAACACGGCATCACCGTTATAGACGAAAATGCGCTCTGAAAGAGCGCATTTTTAACATCCGTGGGTCATATGCTTGTACAAAAAGGGAGGGCGTACTTATGGCATATGATGAAAAAGCAAAAGCACCGGCTGCGAAGGCGCACAGCGTGAGCATGGAGGACAGGTGCAGAATGAATGTCACCGGTGTTGAGGATGTCGAGAGCTTTGACGAGACCGTTATCGTTATGAACACAAGTCAGGGCGACCTTATAGTCCGCGGCAGCGGACTGCACATCGGCAAGATAAGCCTTGATGTTGGTCAGCTCAGCGTTGAGGGGGTCATAAATGAGCTCAGCTATGAGGAAAAGCAGACCCAGGGCGGCTTCTGGCAGCGGCTTTTCGGCTAAATGCAGACTCCCGTTTCGCTTCAGCTCGCGCAGGTCGCGGCGTCGGTGATGCTCGGATTTCTGCTCGGCGGTCTGTACGATGTCCTGCGCGTGATAAGGCGCAGGACCGGCTCAAACGCCGTGCCGGATGTGCTGTTCTGGATGGCTTCTCTCGCATCGGTGTTTTCGCTCGGCATGGACATAGGCGGAGGGTCGATGCATATATTCATGCTGTGCTCGGTCATGCTGGGCTTTGCCCTGTATATGCTGCTTTTGAGCCCTGCCGTTTTGAAGCTGCTGGATGCAATTGCCGGCTTTTTCGCCGTTATTTTCCGCCCGATAAGAAAAGTATTAGGAATATTTTCAAAAACCGTCAAAAAACTCTTTGCAAAATTCGCCAACTGCTGTACAATGCTAATGAGGAAAACTGAAAAGGGAGTTTTGAGACGGAATGAAAAAATCGACGACGATAGTCGGTCTGGCATTGACGATACTGGTCGTATATGCTATTCTGAACCTGGTAAACATCAAGGAAGACCTGAAAGACGCGATGGAGCAGACCAGTCTGCTGAAAGCCGAGATAGAGCAGGCGCAGGAGACGGCTCAGGAACTCGGCGACAGGATAGAGGCGGCAGCCGACTCGTCCGGCGCGGAGAGTGAGGCTCGTCAAAGGCTCAGGCTCATAGGCGCGGATGAAACAGTGTTTACAGATATAAACTAAAGATTGGAGTCAAATGCATATGCAGCCTGAAGTCGGAGCGATCCTTGAGGGTAAAGTCAGCGGAGTAACCAAATTTGGCGCTTTTGTAAACCTTCCGGATGGCAAGAGCGGTCTCGTGCACATATCGGAGATAGCGAATACATATGTAAGCGATATTTCGCAATATGTGTCGGTGGGGCAGACCGTAAAGGTCAAGGTCATCGGCATAAACGGCGATAAGATAAACCTGTCGATAAAGCGCACCGAGGAAAGTGTGCCCGAGCAGCGCCGCCGTCCCGAGAGGGCGCATCAGCCCAGACCGGAGGCAAAGCCCGCGCAGCCGGCGGGTCAGGTCGCCGAGCCTACGGGCGATCAGGCATTTGAAGATAAGCTCAAGCAGTTTATGAAGGAGTCGGACAGCCGTATTGCCGGAAACCCCATGTATGCCGATCGCGGACGCTCCAGGAGAAGAAAATAAGCCCATTTATCAGTCGTCCTGAGGGACGGCTGATTTTTTTGCACAATGGCAGACGCCGCTCTTGCAAGCGGCAAAGGCACCTTGGAGCGCTTGCCGATGCAATTGCACGGCAAAATGTGCGGGTGCTGTACCGTTTTTACGAAATTCTTAACAAGCTCTTATCAAATCGCTGCCGCACGGGTATTTGCCGCACCTGCTACGCTGCCGAGGTAAAGCAAAAATGCAGCTTTTTTGAGGCGAAATCGCAGGCAAATTTGAAGCCGCATTCAGGATAAAGCTCAAATTTGCATAACCAACGCATGAAAACTTGCAAAAATGAGGCGAATATCTGGCTTGACAGCAAAAAAACGAATTATGAAGCCTGAGCGTATGCATATTGCAAAATTGCAGGAATGCAGGTTTTGCAAGTTTTGAAATTGGTGCTGCAAAACGGTTTCAGTTGTGCATAATGCACAAAAACGAAAACTCCGATTTGTGAAAAACAGTTGATTTCTTCGGCGAAATAGCTATAATGAAAAATGCAAGGAGAAATTAACTCGACGCCTAGATTTGAAAGGAGCGCACAGTAATGTTAGCAGGAATCGGTATTTTCGGAGCAGCTTATCTTGCAGGCATGGTATGGATGACCATTAAGGGTATGCATGAGGCTTACTGAGCATTAAGATATATCGTCAAGCTCCCGAAAAGCTTCGGGGGCTTGATTTTTTTGCGCCTCGGCGTGTATAATACCCGATATGAAGGAATTGACTGTCAGGCGAAACGACGCGGGGCAGCGGCTCGACCGGTTTGTCGGAAAAGCCGTGCCGCTTCTGCCGGAAACGCTGCTGCAAAAGTACATAAGGATAAAGCGCATTAAGCTTAACGGAAAGGGCGCAAAGCGCGACACTCGCCTTAACGAGGGCGATGTTCTGAGCCTTTACATAAACGATGAGTTTTTTGAAAAGCCGCGCGAGGAAAACGCGTATCTCAAGGTCGGAAAGCCGAGGATAAATATTGTTTATGAGGATGAGAACATCCTGCTTGCCGACAAAAAGCCGGGAGTGCTGTGCCACAGCGCGGGCGCATGGGATTATAACACGCTCATCGCAAACATTCAGGCATATCTTGCCCAGAACGGCGAGTGGGACCCCAAGGGTGAGAACTCATTCGCACCGGCCCTGTGCAACCGCATTGACCGCAACACCGGCGGCATAGTTATCGCGGCGAAGAATGCCGAGGCGCTTAGGATATTAAATGACAAGATCCGCGACAGGGAGATTGAAAAATACTACCTGTGCGCCGTGCAGGGCAGACCCAAGCAGCCGCGCGGCAGACTTGAGAACTATCTTTTCAAGGATGCGGCGAAAAATCAGGTGTATGTCAAAAACCGCCCCGAGCCGGGTGCAAAGACTGCGGTGACAGAGTACCGGCTCATAAAGACCGCGGGTGCGCTGTCGCTCATGGAGTGCAGGCTGCTCACCGGAAGAACGCACCAGATACGCGCGCAGATGGCACACGCAGGTATGCCGCTTCTGGGCGACGGAAAGTACGGCAGCGAGCGCTTCAACAAGAATTTCGCGGAAAAGGGGCAGGCGCTTTACTCGTATAAGCTCGAGTTTGCCTTCCCGACCGACGCGGGCATTCTGGAGTACCTCAGGGGAAAAACCTTCACCGTGAAAACCGTTGATTTTGCTGAAAAATACTTTGGTATCACGAGTCTTGACACCGTTTGAAAAATTCTCGCAAAAAATGCGGAAAGTTGTTGACTTTGCGGGATTTATTATGTATATTGTTCACGATGCAAAGGGCACTCCGGACGCAGGTCCGAGGTGTCCTTTCTCATATTTTATTTTAAGAAATGGGGGAGGATAAATGTCCAAAGAACTCATTCGCCTTGTGAACTGTCAAATGGCGTTTGACGACGAGATCGTTTTAGACGATATTAACCTGTATTTCAATGATAAGGAATTCCTCACGCTGCTCGGTCCCTCCGGCTGCGGCAAAACCACCACGCTCAGAATAATCGGCGGTTTTATCAAGCCCACCGGCGGAGATGTGCTTTTTGACGGCGAGAGGATAAATGATGTCCCGCCTCACAAGAGAAAGGTGAACACTGTTTTTCAGAAATATGCTCTGTTTCCGCATCTGGATGTGTATGAGAATGTGGCTTTCGGGCTGCGCCTTGCAAAGCTTCCCGAGCAGGAGATAGACGACCGCGTTACCGAAATGCTCGAGATAGTAAGCCTCAAGGGTTTTGAAAACCGCAAGGTGTCTCAGCTCTCGGGAGGTCAGCAGCAGCGTGTCGCCATTGCGAGGGCTCTGGTAAACCGTCCTAAGGTGCTGCTTCTTGACGAGCCGCTCGGTGCGCTCGACCTGCGCCTTAGAAAGGATATGCAGAACGAGCTCAAACGCATCCAGCAGGCGATGGGCATCACTTTTATATATGTAACTCACGATCAGGAGGAGGCGCTGTCCATGTCCGACACAGTCGTTGTCATGGATAAGGGACGCATCCAGCAGATCGGAACTCCCGAGGATATTTACAACGAGCCGAAAAACGCGTTCGTTGCTGACTTCATCGGCGAGAGCAACATTCTCGACGGCGTTATGCTCGAGGACAGGCTCGTGAAATTCTTCGGCAGAAGATTTAAGTGCGTCGATGCTGGCTTTGAGAAAAACGAGCCGGTCGATGTCGTTATCCGCCCCGAGGACATCGACATTGTCGCGCCCGACGACGGGCACCTGTGCGGAACGGTGACCTCCGTCACCTTCAAGGGTGTGCACTATGACACCATAGTAGATTTCAAGGGCTTCAAGTGGCTCATACAGACCACCGACTTCTATGATGTCGGCTCGTATATCGGCATCCGCCTTGAGCCCGAGGATATCCACATCATGCACAAGAGCGAGTACTCCGGACAGTTTGGCGACTACAGCTCCTACTCCGCCGAGTACGACGAGATGGACGACCCCGACCTCTATCCCGATGACGATGAAGAGAGCGAGGAGCCTGCGGAGGGCGGCGAAGATGAAGAATAAAGCTCTTGCCGCGCCCTATCTCGTATGGATGGCGCTGTTTACGATAGTGCCGCTTGCCATCGTTGCATACTATGCGTTCACCGATGCCGCCACGGGCGAGCTCACCTTCGCAAACATATCGAACCTCGGTAACTATATGCCGATACTTATAAAGAGCATATGGCTCGCGCTCATCTCCTCGCTTATCTGCATAGTAATAGGCTACCCCGTGGCGTATTACATCGCAAACTGCAAGGAGACGACGCAGCGGTTTCTGTATATGCTCGTGATGCTTCCTATGTGCATAAGCTTTCTTCTGCGCACTCTCGCGTGGGTAGCTTTAACGGAGGATACCGGCATAATCAATAATTTCGTTACCTCGCTGGGGCTCCAGCCGCTTCCTCTTATCCGCAACAACGGCGCTGTGGTGCTGGGCATGGTGTATAACTACCTGCCGTATATGATAATGCCGCTTTACACAGTTATCATGAAGATAGACCGCCGCCTTATTGAGGCTGCGCAGGATCTCGGCTGTAACAGCGTGAATGTGTTCCGCCGCGTTATCCTGCCGCTGTCGGTGCCCGGCATAATCTCGGGCTTTACGATGGTGTTCGTGCCGGCGGTTTCCACATTCTACATCTCCCAGAAGCTCGGCTCCTCCGGCACAACGCTCATAGGTGATGTCATAGAAAGCCAGTTCAAAACGGCGTATAACCCAAACCTCGGCGCAGCGCTAAGCCTTATACTGATGGTGATGATATTCGTCTGCATCGGCGTTATGAACCGCTTCGGCGATGAGGAAGAGGAGGTCGCGACGCTGTGAAGAATTTCAACAAGGTTTTTACGATCATCGTCCTGCTGTTCCTGTACATCCCGATGATAGTCCTTGCCGTCGGCTCGTTTAACAGCGGCATGGATATTGCGGTGTTCAAGGGCTTTACGCTCGATAACTATTCCGAGCTTTTCCGCGACGGCGTTCTGCTGCCGCTGCTGCTAAACTCCGTTATCATCGCGCTTTTGTCCTCGGTGTTCGCAACTATCCTCGGTACTGCCGCAGCGCTCGGCATCCACTCGATGGGACCGCGGCTGCGCAGATTCACCATGGGCGTTACGAACATTCCGCTCACAAACCCCGAGATCGTCACCGGCGTTTCGCTGGCATTGCTGTTCGCGTTCGTCGGAACGGTGATGAAGATAAACAACATCCTCGGCTTTGCAACGCTCCTTATCGCGCACATAACCTTCAACCTGCCGTATGTTATCCTTTCTGTCATGCCTAAGCTGCGGCAGATGGATCCTAATCTGCGCGAGGCGGCGATGGACCTCGGCTGCACGCCGTGGCAGGCGTTTTACAAGGTCGTTATCCACGAGATAACGCCGGGCATCATATCAGGCGCCCTCATGGCGTTTACCATGAGCCTTGACGATTTTGTCATAAGCTACTTTGTCTATGGCCCGAGGTTTGTCACCCTGCCGGTCGAGATATATAACTACACCAAAAAGCCCCTCCAGCCGAAGATATATGCGCTGTTTACGCTTCTGTTTGCCGCGATACTTATTGTGATGGTTCTCATGAACCTCCTGCAGGAGCGCGATGCAAAGCGCACGAAGGAAAACCGCAGGGCTTTCCGTGCGAGAAGGCAGGTGGGCGCATGAAGAGAATAATACCCGTTCTGCTGTGTGCAGTGATGCTCTTTTCGCTCATGCCGGTAAAGGCGAACGCGGAAGAGGTAACGATAAATGTCTATAACTGGGGTCAGTATATCTCCGACGGAACCGACGGTTATATTGATGTGAATAAAGCATTCACCGAGAGGACCGGCATCAAGGTAAACTACATGACCTTTGATTCCAACGAGACCATGTACACAAAGCTCAAGACCGGCGGCAGCACCTATGATGTCATAATCCCGTCGGACTACATGATAGCGCGGCTTATAAAGGAGGATATGCTCGAGGAGCTCGACTACTCGAACATCCCCAACTATGAGCTTATAGACGATGCATATAAAAACACCTCATACGATCCGGATAACAAGTATTCCGTGCCGTATACATGGGGCACCGTCGGTGTTATATACAACAAAAAGTATGTCTCCGAGAGCGATCTCGGCTCGTGGGATCTGCTGTGGAACGAAAAATATTCCGGCAAGATACTCATGTTCGATAACCCGCGCGACGCTTTTGCCATAGCCGAGCTCATGCTGGGGATAGACATAAACAGTGAGGATCAGGACCAGCTGCGTTCGGCGGCGTATAAGCTCATTGAGCAGAAGCCGCTCGTGCAGGGCTATGTCATGGATCAGATATTCGGCAAAATGGAGCGTGAGGAGGCGTGGATAGCGCCGTACTACGCGGGCGACTATCTGCTCATGGCTCAGGAAAACCCCGACCTCGGCTTCTATTTCCCGAAAGAGGGCTTTAACCTGTTTATAGACGCTGCGTGTATCCCCAAGGGCTGCCAGAACAAGGCTGCTGCCGAGGCGTATATAAACTTTTTGTGCGATCCCGAGATAGCAGGCGAGAACCTCGATTACCTCGGCTATTCGACACCCATCCCCGAGGCGAAGCAGTATATGGATCCCGAGACGAGCGCAAGCGACATTGCCTATCCATCGCAGGAAACGCTGTCTAACGGCAGAGCGTTTTTAAACCTCTCCGAGGACACGAGCCGCTTTACCGACTCTCTGTGGCTTCAGGTCAAGACCCAGGGCGGCGTTGATACCTACGCGATAGTCAGTATGTGCGCCGTCGCGGTGCTGCTGGCGGCGTATTTCGTTATACACAATGTGCGGAAGAAACGGCGCATCGCAAACCGCTGCAAAAAGTGGAAAACATAACATCGAAACTCCCCGAGAGGGGAGTTTTTGTTGTTAATCGAAGGTAAAGCTGATATAATAAAAAAATAAACATCTCGGAGGTGCGTATGAAAAAAAGATCTTTGAGTTTGATTTTGACGGTTTTGATGGTGCTGAGCCTCATCATGCCGTGCACCAATGCCTTTGCCGACACGGTGGATGTCGCCGTTCCGGAAAACGCGGGTCTTAAATGGGCAAAAAAGCTGGGCACCGATTGGAAAAACGCTCCCAGCGCACCTGCCGTGGCGGATGACGGTATTATCGTCATGAGCGGCACAACGCTGTTTAAGCTCGATCCGGCTGACGGAAGTGTTATTAAAAGCGCGGCTATGAAGAGCTCGCCGAGCTACGGCACCGTGCCCGCGGCGATCGTAGGCGGTATGATCGTTGCGCCTCTCGGCAAAGGCACCGTTCAGGCATTCGACGAAAAAACGCTCGAGAGCAAATGGGTGTATACCGATGCTCTCAAAGGGCAGTCGCTCTCGCCGATCCTGTATGCCGGCGGAAAGCTTTACACCGGCTTCTGGAACAACGAGGATAAGGACGCAAACTTCGTCTGCATAGATGCCGCGACCGGCAAGCTTGAGTGGAGCTATACCGTTATGGGCGGCTTTTACTGGGCAGGAGCCGCCGAGGTCGGAGATCATATCGTAATCGGCACCGACGACGGCGCAAAGGGCACGAGCGGCACAAGCTCACTGCTTTCGTTCAAAAAGACATATGTCGGCGGCGAAAAGGTCGAGCCGGTGTCGAGCGTCAGCCTCACCGGTATGGGCGATGTGCGCAGCAGCGTGACCGTGAATAACGGCAGAGTGTACTTCACAACAAAGGGCGGCTATCTCTGCTCGGCAGCCGTTGATGCGGACACGGGAGCGATAAGCGACCTCAGATCAAAAGCGATCGGCGGTCAGAGTACATCAACTCCGGTCGTTTACGGCGATCATGTGTATTTCGGAGCCGGCAGCGGAATGACCGACGACGGCTCAAGCGGCAGCTTTGTTATCGCCGATAAGGAAACGCTTGAAGTCAAAAACCGCGTCGAGCTTCTCGGCTATCCGCAGTGCGAAATGCTGCTTACGACGGCTTATCTCGAAACCACGGGATACCTGTATTTTTACAGCACCTATAATATGACCCCCGGCGGCATTTCGCTCATAAGGGTCAAAGCGGATGATGTAAGCGATGCGCGCCTTTCCGAGCTCTACAACGCCGCGGGATACGGCAATTACTGCATTTCGAGCGTTTCAGCCGATAAAAACGGCAATCTCTATTACAAAAATGACAGCGGCAATATATTCTGCATCGGAGTAAAAACGGTGTCGTACTTTGCCGATGTTTCCGAGAATAGCTATTATTACGACGCGGTAGCATGGGGAAGTGCCGAGGGCATAGTTCGCGGCTACAGCGACACGGTGTTTGCGCCCGACGATGCCTGCACCCGCGCGCAGATAGTCACATTCCTTTACCGCTATGCGGGCTCCCCCGCGGTGAGCGGCGAGTGCAAATTCACCGATGTCACCGATGAAAACTACAAAAACGCGATAATTTGGGCAAGCGAAAACGGCATAGCCCTCGGCTATAGCAACACGGTGTTTGCGCCTAACGACACCTGCACCCGCGCACAGGCGGTGACATTCATGCATCGCTACATGGGCACTCACGCCTATGATCACGACCGCAGCTTCACCGACATCACCGGAGGCGAGTATTACTACGGAGCGGTCATGTGGGCAGCCGGACGCGATATTACAAACGGTTTCCCCGATGGCAGCTTCCGCCCGAATGACGAGTGCACGAGGGCGCAGATAGTGACCTTTATCTACCGCGCGGCAGCTTGAAAATGAAAAAACAGATGACAGCATTTCTCCTCTGCGTTCTGATCTTGTGCAGCCTGCTTGCAGGCTGCATGAAGAACGAGGAGGCAGTAAATTTAGCCGAGGACATTCACCTCGGCTCGGACGGTATAGTCACCGCGCAGACGCTCTCCGAGCTTCATCGGAGCGGGAATATAGTCTCAGTATACGGAAAAAGCGGCGATTATGAATATAAATGGACGGTTTCCGGCGCGGATATAACGCAGGAGCGGGATATCTGCATGGCGCTTGAGATAAGCGCGGGGGAAGCCGGCGCTGTAAGCATAAAGCTTAAAAGCACTCGAGCGTTCGGCTTTTTGCCGACATTGTCGGTTGCTTTGCCCGAAAAGTGGGAGGCTCAAAGCGCGGGCGTTTATGCGTCCGACGGCGAGCGCCTGTGCGAAGCGGCTCTTACGGGAACCGATAACACGACGCTTACATTTAAGCTTATAGACGGCGTTTTCGAGTATACGGTCCGTGCCGACGCAGCGTCGCCGGATACGGCTTCGCCCGATGTGAAGCTCTCCGACGGCAGCCGCACCGAGCGGGATAAATACGGCACCGATCCGGTACCGGAGGGAAAGCCCGAGCCGGTAGAGCCTGAGGATTCCGATGTTGACACGGAAAAGAGGCTGCACTGCACCGTATCCATAGACTGTACGACCATACTGAATAATATTGAAAACCTTGATCCGGCAAAGCTGGATGTGCTCCCGCGCGACGGGATAATTCTCGGCGCGGTCACGGTCGAGTTTTACGAGGGCGAGTCGGTGTTTGACCTTTTGCAGCGCGTCTGCCGCGAGCGTGGGATACACCTCGAGGCATCGTTCACTCCCGGGTACAACAGCGCTTATGTCGAGGGTATACACAACCTGTATGAGTTTGACTGCGGCGAGACCTCAGGTTGGATGTACAGCGTAAACGGCTGGTTCCCCAACTACGGCTGCAGCCGCTATGTGCTGCATGACGGCGATGTGGTGCGCTGGCGTTATACCTGCGACCTCGGAGCCGATGTCGGGGGCGGTATGCAATGAATAGAGCGTTTTCATCCCTGCACCCGTTTGTCGGAATGGCATATTTCATAGCGGTGCTCACACTCACGATGCTCTATATGCATCCGGTGCTTCTGCTTATAAGCCTGCTTGCCTCGGCAAGCTATGTCGGCATCCTCAAGGGCGTGAAAAAGCTTTTGAAAACGCTTGCCTGTATCATCCCGTTCATGCTGCTTATGGGCGTTTTTAACGCTTTGTTCAACAACGCGGGACAGACCCCGCTTTTTTACCTCAGCAACGGCAATGCAGTAACGCGCGAGGCACTTATCTACGGTGTTTTCGCCTCGATGATGTTTGCCGGAGTGATACTGTGGTTTGCGTGCTTTAACGAGATAATGACGAGCGATAAGCTGCTGTTTCTGTTCGGAAAATTTAGCCCCTCAGTATCGCTGCTGCTTTCCATGGCGCTGCGGCTCGTTCCACGGTTCGGCGAAAAAATACGCAACATTTCTAAAAGCAGGGCCCAGATAGGTCTGGGCACCGAGAGCGGCGGCATAGCGCGCAGGTTTTCAAACAGCGCAAGGATACTGTCGGTCGCCGTAAGCTGGGCGCTCGAGGGCTCGATAACCACCGCCGACTCGATGAAAAGCCGCGGCTACGGCACGGCACGGCGCACGAGCTTTTCCATTTACCGTTTCGATACCCGCGATGCCGCGGCACTGACGATAACGGTTGCAGCAGCCGCCGCAGTCATAGCCGCGGTGCTCGCAGGGGGCATATACGCAAGGTATTACCCGAGCGTAATAATAAGCGCGGCAACGCCCGTGTCCGTGTGCGGCACGGCGGCGTTTGCGCTGCTGTGCTTTGTCCCGCATTTTACCGAAGTAAGGGAGGCGTATATATGGCGGCGTTCAGCATCCGCGATCTGAGCTTTACATATCCGCAGGAGCAGGAGCCTGCTATCAAAAATATTATGCTCGATATACCCGAGGGTGAGATAACTCTCATTTGCGGGGCATCCGGCAGCGGCAAAAGCACCCTGCTGCGCCGGCTGAAAAGCTGCCTTGCCGATCATGGCACGGCAAGCGGCAGCATACTGTTTTTCGGCAGAGAGCTGAGCGAAACGCCCGCGCAGGAGCAGGCGCAGCGCATAGGCTTTGTGTTTCAGCATCCCGACGATCAGATAGTCACCGACAAGGTGTTTCACGAGCTGGCGTTCGGACCGGAGAGCCTCGGCTGGAGGCAGGATAAAATGCGCCTTGCAGTTGCCGAGGCTGCGAGCTTTTTCGGCATGACCAATAGCTTCGAGAGCAAGGTGCAGTCTCTCTCCGGCGGACAAAAGCAGCTTCTTAATCTGGCATCGGCAGTAGCTGTGCATCCGGATGTGCTCATTCTCGACGAGCCGACGAGCCAGCTCGATCCCATTGCGGCGTCTGACTTTTTTGCCGCTCTGAGAAAGCTCAACCGCGAGCTTGGGCTGACCGTTATACTGACCGAACACCGGCTCGAGGAGGCTCTTTCCATGGCGGACAAGCTCGCCGTTTTGGACTCCGGCAGGCTTGTGGCGTTCGGCGCTCCGGAGCAGACGGTGCTCGAGATAAAGGACAGCCCGTTGTTTGAGTCAATGCCGGCTGCGGTTAGGATATTCTCGGCACTCGGCGGCGAGGGAAACGCGCCCCTGACCATAGGGCAGGGTAGGGCGTTCATATCCGGATTCGAGCCGAAAAGAACTCTTCCGAGCCGCACTGCGCACAAGCCGTCGGAAACGGCGGCAGAGCTGAAGGAATGCTGGTTCAGATACGAAAAAAGTGCACCCGATGTGCTGTGCGGACTGAGCCTGAAGCTGCACAGGGGCGAGGTGTTCTCGCTCGTGGGCGGCAACGGCTCGGGCAAGAGCACCACCGTCGGCATACTCTCTGGCACGCTCAAGCCGTATCGCGGCAGGGTGAAGCTGAACGGAAGCCGCATTGCGGCTCTGCCGCAGGATCCGCGCGAGCTTTTGGCGCGAAGCACCGTGCTCGACGAGCTGAAGGAGATGAACGCGCCGCAGGAGCGCGTTAACGGCATCATTGAGCTCATGGAGCTCGGAGACATATTGAAGCGCCATCCGTTCGATATATCCGGCGGCGAGCAGCAAAGGCTCGCCCTCGGCAAGGCGCTGCTGACCGAGCCCGATGTGCTGCTGCTCGATGAGCCCACAAAGGGCATGGACGGGCAGATGAAAAAGCGTCTCGGAGAGCTCGTAAGGACGCTTGCGGAGCAGGGAAAGGCGGTGCTCATCGTGAGCCACGATATCGAGTTTGCCGCGCGCTTTTCGGACAGGTGTGCCATGCTGTTCAGAGGTGGGATCGTTACCGAAAATGCGCCGCGCGAGTTTTTCTCCGGAAACTGCTTTTACACTACCGCCGCAGCAAAGCTCAGCCGCGGCATCGTGACTGACGCCGTTCTGTGCGAGGAGGTCATAGAGTGCCTGAGACCGTGAACCGCCGCCGTATTTGGGTTTCCGCCGCGGCGATCGCTCTGTCGGAGGTACTGCTTGCCGTTGAGACCACTCTGTGGAAAAACAAGCAGTATTACCTGACCTCGGTGATCATAATATTACTTGCATTTGCAATGCTTTTCGCCCGCTTTGAGCGCAGGCGTCCGCAGGCGCGCGAGATAGTCATTCTCGCCGTTATGACGGCGCTTGCGGTAGCTGGCAGGGCTGCGTTTTACTGGGCGCCGCAGTTTAAACCCGTGTGCGCGATAGTCATAATAACGGCGGTCGCCTTCAATGCGGAGGCAGGCTTTATAACCGGCGCCGCCGCGGGGCTCGTTTCAAACTTCTTCTTCGGTCAGGGACCGTGGACACCGTGGCAGATGCTCGGCTTCGGACTCGTGGGCTTTTTCGCGGGGCTCATATTTTACGACAAAGAGGTAAAAAAGCTTCCGCTTCTGCTGTACGGATTTTTCTCCGTTTTCATCGTGTACGGCGTTATCGTTGACACGGGGAGCCTGTTTATGTACTCGCAGGCGGTGTCGTGGAAGGCGCTGCTTGCCATGTACGCCTCGGGGCTTGTGTTCAACCTCATCCACGCCGCCGGCACGGTTATCTTCCTGTGGCTTCTCAGCGATCCGCTTCTGTCTAAACTAAAGAGGATAAAAATTAAATACGGAATGCTCCGATAGACAAATGTGCAGATATGGCAAATGCCGCATCTGCACATTTTAAGCATCAAAATTTATAAAACCATGCTGAAATTGCATTTTCCTGAATTGAGAAGCAAAATGACGGCATAATTTGCGATAATGCATCAATTGTAAAGCAAAAAGCGGATGAAAATATTTCATTTGACTAAGTATACAAAAAAACGGGACAATTTTTGTGGATTATTGCGGGTAATAATCTTGAAATTAACAAGCAGAAATGTTGACGGAAAAATTGCAGGATGTTACAATATATGCGTTTCAGTGCGTTCATATAATGAACGGAGGTCATCCAATGAAGAATGTTAAGGTCCTCATCGGGAACTATGGCAGCGGCAAGAGCGAGCTCGCGCTCAACTTTGCTATACAGGCTGCCGCCCGCGGCGAGAGGACAGAGCTTATAGACCTTGATATGGTCAACACTTATTTCAGACTCACGGAGCGCGGCAAAATGGTCGAGCAGAAGGAGATCCGTCTGGTGTCTCCGAACTATGCCTGCTCGGGTATCGAAACGCTCTCGCTTCCGGCTGAGGTCGCGTCGGCGTTCGTCCTCGATTGGGACACGGTCGTATTCGATGTCGGCGGCGACGATGTCGGCGCAACGGCGCTCGGCAGATACCATCAGGATTTCGTCGATCTTGAGCCCAGCGCGCTCGAGGTGCTCAATGTCGTTAACATCCGCCGTCCTCTTTCCGGAACGGTGGAAAAGCTCATAAGGCTTCAGGAGGGTATGCAGGCGCATTCCCGACTGCAGATAACCGGCATGATTAATAACGCAAACCTTGCGACCGAGACAAGCGTCGAGGAGCTGCGCGACGGGTATGAGATGCTCAAAGAGGTGTCGGACCGCACCGGCATCCCCGTTGCTTACACCACCGGCAAAAAGGACCTGCTTGACAAGTTCCTTTCCGAGGGACACGACCCGAAGTACATCGGCAGACCCATTCCCATCGATGTCTATATGCACCGCGACTGGGATTCCTACATCAAGTACGGGCTGCACACGGTCGATCCCCAGAAAAACTTCAAGCATTAAAATTGCGCGACCCCGCGAAAGCGGTTTAATAAAATAGCAAAAAGCAAAAATAAAGAAAAGAGGTAGCAACATGGTAAAGGTAACCATCAATGAGAACCTGTGCAAGGGCTGCGGTCTCTGTGCAAGAGCTTGCCCCAAGGGTTGCATTGAACTTTCCAAGGCAAAAATCAACGCAAAAGGCTATCACCCGGCAGAGGTTGTAAAACCTGAGGAGTGCATCGGCTGCGCATCCTGCGCACGCACTTGCCCCGATGTGGTGATCCGTATCGAGAAGGATTAAGGAGGAAAATAGAAATGGCAAAAACTCTTATGAAGGGTAGCGAAGCTATTGCAGAGGCAGCCATCAGAGCCGGCGCTCGTTATTTCTTCGGCTATCCCATCACCCCGCAGACCGAGATCCCTGAGTATATGTCCGCTCGTATGTTCGATCCCGATGTAAACGGCTGCTTCCTTCAGGCTGAGTCCGAAGTCGCGGCTATCAACATGATCTACGGCGCAGCCGGCACCGGTGCCCGTGCGATCACTTCCTCCTCCAGCCCCGGTATCTCCCTGAAGCAGGAAGGTATATCCTACTGCGCAGGCGCAATGCTCCCCTGCGTTATCCTCAATGTCATGCGTGGCGGCCCCGGTCTGGGCAACATCCAGGCTTCTCAGGGCGACTACTTCCAGGCAGTTAAGGGCGGCGGCAACGGCGACTACCATCTGCTGACCTATGCTCCCTCCTCCGTTCAGGAAGCAGTTGACATCATGATGTTTGCTTATGACAAGGCTGAGCAGTACCGCATCCCCGTTCTGTTCATCGCAGACGGCATCATCGCTCAGATGATGGAGCCTGTTGAGATGCCCGAAATGGTCGATTTCAAGATCGATCCCGAGAAGAAGCCCTGGGCCTGCACCGGTTGGAAGCCCGGCGACGACCCTGCAAAGCGCGGCGTTATCAACTCCATCTACATAGACACCGAGTCCCTGTCCGTTCACAATGCAGAGCTGCAGGCAATGTACGCTGAGGTCACCAAGAACGAGCAGATGTGGGAAAACTACAACTGCGAGGGTGCAGAGTACATCATCACCGCATTCGGCACCGTCGCTCGTATCGCAAAGTCCGCTATCGATCAGCTCAAGGCAGAGGGCATAAATGTCGGTCTGGTCCGTCCCATCACCGTATGGCCCTTCCCGTACGAGGCTGTTAAGCAGGCTGCCTGCGCTGACGGCGTAAAGGCAGTTCTCGATGTAGAGCTGAACGAAGGTCAGATGCTGGAAGATGTTAAGATCGCAGTAAACGGCGCAAAGCCCATTGATTTCTTCGGTCACTGCGGCTCCCAGATGCCCACCACCGACGAGATCGTTGCAAAGATCAAGAGCATGAAGGAGGGTAAATAAATGTCCGTAGTATTTGAGAGAACCAAACTCCTTACCGACAAGACTTTCCACTACTGCCCCGGCTGCAACCACGGCATCATTCATCGCCTGGTAGCAGAGTCCATTGAGGAGCTCGAAAAGGAAGGCGTTATCGAAGAAGGTAAGGTCATCGGCGTAGCACCTGTCGGCTGCTCCGTATTTGCATATGATTACTTTAACTGCGATATGTACGAAGCCGCTCACGGCCGCGCACCCGCAGTTGCAACCGGCGCAAAGCGCGTCGTCGGCAAAGACACCCTCGTATTCACCTACCAGGGCGACGGCGACCTCGCTTCCATCGGTACCGCAGAGATCGTTCACGCAGCACACCGCGGTGAGCACATCTGCACCATTTTTGTCAACAACGCTATCTACGGCATGACCGGCGGTCAGATGGCTCCTACCACCCTCGTTGGTCAGAAGACCACCACCTCTCCCAAGGGTCGTGACGAGGCTTGGTGCGGCGCACCTATCCGCGTTGCCGAGATGCTCGCAACTATCCCTGGCTCCTACTACATCGAGCGCTGCGCTGTTAATACCAACGCAAATATCATGAAGACCAAGAAGGCCATCAAGAAGGCATTCACCTATCAGATGCAGGGTAAGGGCTTCTGCCTTATCGAGGTCCTCTCCACCTGCCCCACCAACTGGGGTCTGAGCCCGATCGAGGCTATGAAGTGGCTGGAAGAGAACATGATTCCCTACTATCCTCTCGGCGTAAAGAAAGACAAGGAGGCCGAATAATATGAAAAAAGAGTTTATATTCGCAGGCTTCGGCGGTCAGGGTATGCTCCTGATCGGTAAGTTCCTTGCAATGGCTTGCATGCTCGACGGCAAGCATGTCTCTTGGCTGCCTTCCTACGGCCCTGAGATGCGCGGTGGTACCGCAAACTGCTCGGTCATCGTTTCCGACGATCCCGTTGCTTCCCCGCTGGTAGATATGGCTGATGTTGTTGTCGCCATGAACCGTCCTTCTCTGGACAAGTTCGAGTCTCATGTTAAGCCCGGCGGCGTTCTGGTCATCAACAGCTCCCTCATCGACCGCAAGGCAGAGCGTGACGACATCCAGGTCGTTTACTGCGACGCAAACCGCATAGCAGAAGAAGTTGGCAACCCCAAGGGCGCAAATGTCGCTATCCTGGGCGCACTGCTTCAGAAGGCTCCCGTTGTTGACGATGAGAAGATGAGCGAAGCCATCCGCATCGAGCTCGGCGAGCGCAAGGCAAAGTTCCTGCCCGGCAACATGAAGGCTCTTCAGGCAGGCAAGGAAGACGCTGCAAAGCAGTGATCCTTTAGCTTAATTTAAAAAGGTACAGTCTCCGGACTGTACCTTTTTTTATGAGATCATTTCTCAGTATTTCCCCCGCGCAAATAACATTTCTCTACAGCGCCGAGTGACACGCTTCGGAGAATTACATAAGTATAATAAATAATATCTTATGTAAACTGCGGAGGCAACAATGAGCGTGAAAGGTTCGATCGCGTCGATAAAGACCGCGATCATGAAAAGTTCGGACGAGAGGACGACGCCCGAGGTGGTAACGGCGGCGTGGGCGGTGATACATTTTGTTGGCGGCGTTATGCTTGCATCTGCGCGGCTGCTCGGAACGGCGGGACCGTTCGGCATGGCAGCGGTGACGGCATCGGGAGCGGGGCTCAACGGAGTGTGCACGCTTGCCGGAGCAGCGATTGGCTACATAATCAGCACCGGATTTTCCGGAAGCATACGATACCTCGCGGCGATAGTATTAGCGTACACGATATCGTTTGCGTTTCAGGATACCCGTGCCGCCGAGAGCCGCGTATTCCCACCGGCAGTTGCTGCGGTGTGCGCTCTCGGAACTGGGATACTCGCAAGCTTCACGACCGTTTTCAGTCAGGCTCCGGCAGCTGCTGTCATAATGCTTGAAACGGTGTTCGCATTCGGCGGCTGCTGGTTTTTCCGCGAGGCACTCGACGGCAGTGAAAAAACTACCGAGTCCGAGGAGCTCAGCCATGCCGCAAGTGTTTTGATAACCATTGCGATACTACTCATGGCGCTGTCACGGATAATGCTGTTCGGTGCAATATCGCTCGGTAGGTTGCTCGCCCTGCTCATGGTCATGACCTGCACGCTTCGCTGCGGCATAATGACCGGCTGTACCATAGCCGCCGCATTTGGCATCGCCATGGATCTCGTGACGGGCGGCGTGCCGTTTTACACGATGGCGTATTCGTTTGCGGGTCTGCTGTCGGGCGTGTTCAACCGCCGAGGCAGACTGCTGTTTATAATGGCGTTCATTGCAGCAAACGCTGCCGCGGTAGCGGGGACATGGACTGTGCAGCCGCAGACTGACTCGCTTTTTGAGGTGTTCTGCGCATCGGTAATATTCATTCTGCTGCCGTCGGGCTTTTTGAGCCGCACGGGCTCCGTAGTTCAGCCGATAACCTACGGCAGCGGCGAGTCAGGACTCAGACGATATGTCTCGCGCAAGGTGATGGGGCTTAGCGTTGCCTACGGAAGCCTGTACGAGATAGTGCGGCGCAATGTCGAGCAGCCGTATAACGATGCCGACCCCGCCAAGGTATTTGACCGCGCCGCCGACAGCGTTTGCCTAAACTGCAAGGAGAAAAACCGCTGCTGGAACCGCGATTACCTCGACACGCTGTCCTCGCTCAACGACGCGACCGGCGAAATGCTCAGACGCGGAACGCTCGAGCTCGGCGATCTGCCGCGCAGATTTACGGAAAAATGCAGGATGCCCGAGGCGTTTGTAATGGCTGTAAACGGCGAGCTGCGCGCGTCGGCTTACCGGCGGCAGTTTGCTGAAAGCCTGCGCGAGAGCCGCGATACGGCGTGGGGGCAGTATGCGGATATGTCGAATATCCTCAGCGAGGTATCAAAGGAGCTGGCGGGCACAAACGGAGCCGACCACCTCGCCGAAAGGCGGCTCATACGCTATCTGCTGTCGCTCGATATTGATGCCGATGCCGCGGTATACCGCGATGCACGGGGCAGGCTGCGCGCCGTTATCGAGGGCGGCTCACTGAGCAAGCTCACGCGGCAGGATGATTACCTCGACAAGCTCTCCGGAGTGCTCGGCATGCGCCTTTGCCGCATAAAAAGCGGCGGCAGCGAGGCAAAGCTGATCCTTATGGAGGCAGAGCCGTTAGCGGTGTCGGTAGGCATAGCCGCCATGAAGAAGAAAGGCGAAAAGGTCAGCGGCGATAAGGGTACATATTTCAAGACCGATGCCGGAGTTTTGTGCGTTATCCTTTCCGACGGCATGGGCTGCGGACCCGACGCGGCGGGGGAGAGCCAGGAGGTAATCGAGATACTGGAGCGGTTCCTGCGCGCGGGCATAGACCCCGCCGTTGCCATGAAAACGCTGAACTCCGTGATGCTTCTGAAGTGCGGCGATAACTGGGGCTTTGCCACGGTGGACCTTATGTGCGTCGATCTGTTCACCGGCGAGACCTGCTTTTATAAATACGGCGCTGCGCCGAGCTATGTCGCTGGCAGCAAGGGCATACGCCGCATAAAGTGCGAAAACTTTGCTCCCGGACTCAGCGGCAGCGCGGGAGCCGCGCCCGACACCGTGCGGATGCGCCTGAAGCCGGGCAGCACCGCGATAATAGCCTCCGACGGTGTGGTAGGCGATGCCGACGACGCGTGGCTGCGCGATATTTTATCCGCCGGCTGCGACGATATGAAAAAGCTTGCGCGCGAGACCCTGCGCGCCGCAGAAAAAAACTGCGATATGACCGATGATATGACGGTGCTCGCCGTCCGTGTTCAGGAGCGTTCGTGAGGTATGGAAATATGGAAAAACGGCTAAACTATACTCAGCGAACAAAAAGCGGGGAGGCGGCAGATGTGGTAAAAGGCGTTGCAAAGCGGGTGATCGTTGTAAGATCACCGGATCCGAAGGTGTTTGAGGAGGCAATATTCATTGTCCGCGAGGATTATATGAACTCCGCCGGCATAAGCCGCACTCAGCTCCTTAGTCAGGCAAAGCAGGCAGCCGGAAGGTATGTCGGCTCGGTAAAGGGTCAAAGAGTAAAGAAACCGGCTGCAACGGGGCTTGTTGCCGTGCTGTCGGCGCTTCTCGGCAGCGGAGCGGCCGCAGCAGTTATGTATTTTATAATGTGAACAAATTCCCGCCCAGCAATATGCGAAGCGGGAATGATTTTTTGTAGAAAAAGTCACTTTATTTTTTCTTCCTGTCGGTGTAATATATGATCAGATGATTAGCGATTGCTAACCGAGGTGATAACATGACTGAAAAGACATTCAAGATAAGCGGTATGCACTGCGCGGCGTGCTCGTCGAGCCTCGAGCGGTTCATGCAGCGTCAGGAGGGCGTTCAGAGCGTATCCGTAAACCTCACTACCGAGAAAATGGATATCGTTTATGACGATAATCTCGATGCTCCGAAGATCTGTGAGCTCGTTTCGCGCCTGAGCTTCGGCGCGGAGGAATATATCTCCGCCGATGCGCTTGCAGCCGAAAACCGCAGAAAGGAGCAGCAGGAAAAGCGGGCGGAGCTCGACGCGATGAAAAAGCGCGTTATCATGTGCATCTGCTTTGCCGTGCCGCTTCTGTATGTGTCGATGGGGCACATGATAGGTCTGCCGCTGCCGGAGTTTATGATGCCGCACCATGCGCCGCTGACATTTGCGCTCGTGCAGCTTCTGCTGACTCTGCCCATAGTTATCGGCGGCAGGAATTTCTATATTAACGGCTTCGGCAGCCTCGTAAAGGGTCACCCGAATATGGACACCCTCGTTGCCGTGGGCACATTTTCCGCCCTTGCTTACGGCGTGTATGCGCTCATTAAAATAGCCCTCGGCGATATGAGCTACGCTGAGAACCTGTTTTTTGAAAGCGCCGCGGTCGTAATAACGCTTGTCATGCTCGGCAAATACCTCGAAGCCCGCAGCAAGCGCCATACCTCCGATGCCATCCGCGCCCTGACGGAGCTTGCGCCCGAAACTGCGCTCGTCACCCGCCACGGTGAGACCGGCGAGGTTCCAGTGTCCGAGCTGCGCGAGGGCGATGTAATAACCGTTCGCCCCGGCGAGAGATTTCCGTGCGACGGCACCGTCACCAGCGGCGCATCGAGCGCCGACCTCAGCATGCTCACCGGCGAGAGCCTTCCCGTAACGCTCGATGTCGGCAGCACCGTAACCGGCGGCAGTATAAACGGCGAGGGACTCATCGTGTTCACAGCTACCAAGGTCGGCGGAGACACCGCGCTTGCGCAGATAATCCGCATGGTCGAGGATGCTCAGGGAAAGAAAGCACCCATCGCAAAGCTTGCAGATAAGGTCGCGGGAGTGTTTGTTCCGGTCGTTATGGCGATAGCCGTTGTTGCGGCGATAATTTGGGCGCTGTGCGGAAAGGACATTGAGTTTGTTCTGAATGTGTTTGTATCCGTGCTCGTCGTAGCCTGCCCGTGCTCACTCGGACTGGCAACGCCGACGGCTATAATGGTCGGCACCGGCAGAGGAGCCGAAATGGGCATACTGTATAAAAGCGGCGAGGCGCTTCAGGCAATGGCATTTGCCGACACCGTTGTTCTCGATAAAACCGGCACCGTCACCGAGGGTAAGCCCAAGCTCATGAGCATTTACTCGGTCTCGCTTCCGGAAAACGAGCTTCTGGGCATATGTGCGGCGGCAGAGACCGGCTCGGAGCATCCGGTAGCCAAGGCGATAACGCAGGCGGCGTTTGAGCGCGAGACAGACCTGCCGGAAGCCGAAAACATCACCGCCGTACCAGGACGCGGCATAAAAGCCACCGTTTCGGGAAAAACGGTACTCATCGGCAACGCTCTGCTCATGCAGGAAAACGGCGTTGAGGTGAATGCCGCAAAGGAGCAGATTGAGCTTGAAAATGCCGGCTGTATGCTGATGTTCGCCGCCATAGACGGAAGCTTTGCGGGACTCTTCGGCGCAGTCGATACGATCAAGAAAGATAGTCCGGACGCTATTGCAAGTCTCCATAATATAGGCATAAATACGATTATGTTAACCGGGGATAACGAAAAAGCAGCCCGCAGCATTGCGGATAAGGCGAATATAGACAAGGTGCTTGCGGGCGTTCTGCCCGAGGGTAAGGCAGGCGAGATCGAAAAGCTGCGCGAGGGCGGCAGCAAGGTGTGCATGGTGGGCGACGGCATAAACGACGCTCCGGCGCTTGCGTCTGCGGATATAGGCGTTGCGATTGGCAGCGGCACCGATGTCGCAATAGAGTCAGCCGATGTTGTGCTCATGGGCTCGGAGCTGAGCGGACTTGTGACGGCTTTGCGGCTAAGCAAGGCGGTCATACGCAATATAAAGCAGAACCTGTTCTGGGCATTTTTCTACAACAGCGTGGGAATACCGTTTGCAGCCGGTGTGCTGTATGCCTTCGGCGGACCGCTGCTGAGTCCGATGTTTGCCGGCGCTGCGATGGCGCTGAGCTCCATATCGGTTGTTTCCAATGCGTTGAGACTGAAGCGGTTCAAATAAAAACTAAAACTACGGATAATTTATCCGTAGCTTTTTTATTGACAAAACATCTACTATGCATTACAATATAGCCAAGTACTTTGCAAAGCAAGATAGAGGTGAAGCTCCGATGATACCTTCACAAATGCTTAAAGGCACCCTTGAGGGGTGCATTCTCGCAATAATTTCGCGCCGTGAGACATATGGATATGAAATAGCGCAGACTCTCGGCAGCTTCGGCTTTGGGAAGATAGCCGAGGGCACGATATATCCGCTGCTTCTGCGCCTTGAGCGCAGCGGATTTGTTAGTACCGATTACCGAGCCTCGGAGCTCGGACCTAAGAGAAAGTATTATAAGCTTACGCAGGCGGGAAGTGAGGAGCTGGAATTGTTCACAGCAAGCTATCGCGAGCTCGAAAAGGCGGTAAACGCGGCACTGAGAGGAAAAAGTAATGAAGAATGAAGCAAAAAAGCTGAGAGATGAGAATAACGAGCTTGAAAAGAAGCTAAAGGGCGCTCTGAATGACATACTGACCGACATTGTGGTTTACATAAGGAGTTACGGCATAAGCGACCTTGATCAGGAACTCGTGCGCCGTGATATAACGCAAATGCTGATCGACGGGCAGGAGCGCGGCGAGAATGCTGCCGATGTGATAGGCGATGACTACAAGGCGTTCTGCGACAGCGTTATGGCGGAGATACCGAAACTGAGCACAAAACAGCGTATAATGACCTCAATAAGGGATATTTTGCCCGCTTTGATGACGCTTTTTGCGATATGGGCAGTTTTCGCCGTCATAAAGCAGGCGGTGAGCAATGAGGCGTGGTACATAACGCCGCTGAGCGTTTCCGATGTCATTATCGGCGCGTCACTGCTTATCGCGGCTGCGGGGATAGTGGTTTACATAACAAGAAATTCATTTGACGCCAAACCCGCCGGACTTATATGTATGCTGCTGCTCATAATAGCGTCGGCGCTCGCAGCGGCACTGCTTCTGCCGGAAAAAATCATATTCTCACCGCACATCGCTGCGGATATGGCCCTGCTCGTCGTTCTGTTTATTGCCTACAAGCTCATAGACAGAAAGCTGTAAGCGTCTTAGTCTAAATGCTTAAAGCTCCTGCAAATACTTTTGTATTTGCAGGAGCTTTTCTGTCAGTTAAGTGTGTCGGCGTTTAGAGTGAATAGCCGCGCGACAGCATTTTTTAGCTCCGCGTGCTCCGGCGCGGCGAGCTCGGGGTCAGCTTGCAGAAGCTCATGCGCAGCCGTCTGAGCGGTTTGCAGAACATTCATGTCGGAGCACAGGTCGGCAATGTGCATGGCGGGCAGTCCGTGCTGCCGCGAGCCGAAAAAATCGCCCGGACCGCGCAGCTTGAGATCCTCCTCGGCGATCTTAAAGCCGTCGTTTGTCTGAGTCATCACCTTCAGGCGCGACATGGAGACCTCGTTATCCGTGTCCGAAACGAGCACACAGTAGCTCTTGTGCTCGCCGCGTCCGACGCGTCCGCGAAGCTGGTGAAGCTGACTCAGTCCGAACCGGTCGGCATTCTCGACTATCATAAGCGCGGCATTCGGCACATCAACTCCGACCTCTATAACCGTCGTCGAGACGAGAATGTCTATATCACCGGCAACAAAGGTTGACATAATGTCGCTCTTTGCCTTTGCCTTCAACTTGCCGTGAACGCAGGCGACGCGCAGATCGGGGAAATACCGCTGAAGCTCGGCGGCATACTCCTGCGCAGACTTCATATTGGGCGGCAGTTCCTCATTTTCCTCTATCATCGGACAAACGACAAACACCTGCCTGCCTTCGCCGACAAGCTTGCGTATGAACGCGTTAAGCCTCGTGCGGTAGCTCTCGGTAACTGCAAATGTGTCCACCTTCTGCCTTCCGGGAGGCATTTCGTCGATAACGGAAATGTCGAGGTCGCCGTATATCATGAGCGCAAGCGTGCGCGGTATGGGCGTTGCCGACATGACCATTACATGGGGCTTGGCGCCCTTGGATATAAGGCTCGAGCGCTGGTTAACGCCGAAGCGGTGTTGCTCATCTGTTATGACGAGTGCGAGTTTTGAGTACTCAACATCATCGGAAAATAGGGCGTGCGTACCTATTATGAGGTCAATTTCACCGCTTTTGAGCGCCGCCTTGACCTCGCGCTTCTGCTTTGCGGCCATGGAGCCGGTGAGCTTTTCAATACGGATGCCGAAGCCGCCCAAAAATGAGCTGAGCGTGTCAAAATGCTGCTGTGCAAGTATCTCGGTAGGAGCCATGAAAGCGGAGGTATACCCGTTTTTCCATGCATACCAGATAAGCGCCGCGGCAACGAGCGTTTTACCGCTGCCGACATCGCCCTGAACGAGGCGGTTCATCGCGCAGCCCGAGCCCATGTCCGAAACTGCATCGTCAACGGCGCGCTTCTGAGCGCCGGTCGGCGTAAATGGCAGGGAAGCGTAAAACTCGTCAAGTGACACTTTGCGCATCGAAATGCCGTCGGCTTTTTTGTGGCTGCCCTTCATTTTGCCGAGCGCGCAGGCGAGCAGGAACAGCTCCTCAAAAACGAGCCTGCGCCTTGCAAGCTCAAGCTCCTCAAAGCCGGCGGGGAAGTGGATGTTCTCATATGCGTACATCGACTGCGCGAGGCGGTATTTCTCCCGCACCGCCTCCGGCAGCACCTCCGGCAGATCGGGACCGCAGGCATCAAGCGCCTGACGCATGGCGTTCATAATAAGCTTCTGTGAAAGACCGGTAGTGAGCCGGTACACGGGAACGATGCATCCTGTAACGCCCGCAGGAGCGTCCTCGCGCTCAATAACGGGGTTTGACATGGTGCGCCTTGAGCCGATGCCGATGATTTTGCCATAGATATTGAGACTCTCGCCGCGGTGAATATGATCCTTGACATACGGTTGGTTGAAAAATGTTATGTCAACCGCGCCGCTTTCGTCCACGACGCGGAACTTCACAAGATCCATGCCGTGCCGGATATGGCTGAGTCGGGGCGAGTCTGCAACGATGGCTTTTATGCACACCGTTTCGCCGTCGCAGGTCAGCGCTATCGGCTTAAAGTCGCTTCTGTCCTCGTATTTTCTCGGAAAATAGCAAACAAGGTCATAAACTGAGAATATGCCCAGCTTGTTAAAAAGCTGGGCTTTTTTCTCGCCTATGCCCTTGCAGTATCGAATATCGGTGTCAAGATATTTCATTTCGTTAAGCTCAATATTATGTAAACTTACTCTACCATTTTTACCGTGTAATCGGTCGTGTTTGTCAGTGTGAACACCTCGATAAGACCGGTAGTGCACAGCACCTCGTTGTCCTTTGTTATCATTATCATGTCAAAGCCGCCGTTATCGCGCCAGTATTGAAGCGCGGCCTTTTGACCGAGAATGAACATCGCGGTAGACAGACAGTCGGCAAGGGTGCCGTCCTCGCAGATTATGGTCACGGAAACAAGGTCGTTATCGACGGGCTTTCCGGTGCTCGGGTCTATGAGATGGTGATATTTCGTGCCGTCACTGCCGGTGAAATAGCGCTGATAGCTGCCGCTTGTAACTATCGCGGTCTCGCCTACACTGAGCGTTCCGACATAGGCGTTGGTGTTGTTCGGATCCTCCACCGCAACGGTCCAGTTTTCGCCGTTGGGCTTTGTACCGAGGGTCTGAACATTGCCGCCGAGCGAAACTATGCCGCTGGTAACGCCGTTTTTGCGCATTGCGTCTATCGCATATTTTGCCGCGCAGCCTTTTGCCACCGCGCCGAAGCTTATCTGAGTTCCAGCGGGCATACGCACCGAGAAGTTTGCCTCGCCCTCAAAATCGTTTATCTCGGTCTTGCCGAAGCCGAGGCTTTTGCGAAGCTCCTTGAGCTCATCGTCGTCCGGTATGCGTCCGGTCTCCTCCTTAAACTCGCCCCATGCCTTGTAGATGGGGTATACGGACAGGTCGAGCGCACCGCCCGAGAGCTTGTAAACGCTGAGCGCGGTGCTCAGCATTTCGTTCACCTGCGGGGTGACGATAACATCGTTTCCCTCGGCGTGGTTTATCTGATAGGCATAGCTGCCCTCGTTATCGGGGTCGAGCACATCGTTGAGAGAGTTTATAACGCCTACTGCCGCGTCGATGCCGTCGGAGGCATTTTTCCCGTAGGCGGTGATGTTCATGATGGTGTCCATCGCAAATATCTGCTTCTGCACGGGCTCGTCGTTTGTGCAGGCGCACAGCGGCAGAACCATAAAAACGCACAGTGCAAATGCAATTATTCTGCGATGATCAAATAAGCGCTTCATATATCATTCCTCGGCTGTTTTTATTTATTTTATAGTATAGCATATAAAAAACCAAATGAAAACCAAAATTTTGTGAACGAACAGTGGAGGAAAAACACAATAACTATTCGTAAAAAGTGGAAACAAACACAATATATAGTGCAAAACGCGAAAATGCTTGCGTTTACAGAATATTTACAGCAAATATGCCGGATATACGGTTGCCAGTGTTGACATAATTCGACTTCCGTGTTACAATTTGATTACAACCAGTGTTAAACATGGAGAGTGTAAAATGAAAAAACGACTGATAAGTTTAATGCTCGCGGTCATTCTTTGCGTGAGCCTGATGCCGGTTCCGGCTGACGCTGCCGGAATAAGCGGCGCAAAGACGACAACGGCGCTCAACCTCAGAAGCGGCGCGGGCACGAACAAGAGTATAATCATGACCATGCCCAAGGGTGCGGAGGTCATAGTTGGACTTACGCAGAACGGCTGGTGCAAGATCGTTTATAACAACACCGCGGGCTATGCCTCCGCGGAGTATCTCACCGCCGTGAGCAAGGTCAGAGGCAATTTCGGTACCGGCACCGTAAACGGTAGCGATGTCCGCATGAGAAGCGGCGCGGGTACGAATTATTCCGTCATGGGTGCATATCAGAAGGGCACGAAAATGTCCGTAGTCGGTGCATCCGGCAACTGGTATGAGGTAAGCTATAACGGCAAGACCGGCTACATAAGTGCCGATTACATGAAGCTCACCGTCGGCGGAACTCAGCCCTCGGCTCCCTCGGCAACTCCTTCGACCCCGACGACCGGCGGCTTCAAGGGCTCGGTCATCGGTACAAGCGTTCGCATGAGAAGTCAGCCGAACACGAACTGCAATGTTCTGGGCTACTACTCCAACGGCGTTACCATGAGCGTCCTCGGCTCGGTCAAGGACTGGTACAAGGTGTCGTATAACGGCAAGACCGGCTACATCTCCGCGCAGTATATGCGCGTTACTCCCGATGAGAGCTACACCGCCAAAAGCGGCACCATAAGCGGCACCATAAGCGGCGATTCCGTCCGACTGCGCATGGGTCCCAGCACCGATTTCGCCGTTCTCGGCTCGTTTAATAAGAATACGAGCGTAAAGGTCACCGGCAAGACCGGCTCGTGGTACGAGATCAGTGTAAACGGCAAGTACGGCTACATGAGCGCGGACTACATAAAGCTCGGTTCGTCCGTTTCGGAGCCGACCGAAAAGCTCGACAATGTCGGCATCGTCACCGGCAACGGCGTGCGTATGCGCAGCGGCCCGGGCACGAGCTATTCCACCATCGGCTACTACAATAAGGGCATACAGCTCAAGGTCACCGGCAAGACCGGCAATTGGTACGCCGTGAGCTATAACGGTCTCAGCGGCTATATGAGCGCCGACTATGTCCGCCTGAGCACCGGCAACGCGGTCGCCGACCAGATAGTTGCCACTGCAAAGCAGTATCTCGGAACGCCCTATGTCTACGGCGGCTACTCCCCGCGCGGCTTCGACTGCTCCGGCTTTATTTACTACCTCTATGGGCAGTATGGCTACAAGCTCATGCGCGGCGCAACCAGCCAGTATAACAACAACGGCGTTTCGGTCGCCAAGAGCGACCTGCGCCCCGGAGACCTCGTGTTCTTCTCCGACAGCGTTGACCCCATCGGTCATGTCGGAATGTACATCGGGAACAATCAGTTTATCCACGCCTCGTCCGGCAAGGGCTGCGTGTGCATAACCTCGCTGAGCGCCAGCTACTATCTCAACCACTACACCGGCGCAAAACGCATCATAAACTAATAAAAACCGCCCTTTGGAGGCACTCACTTAACGACAGTTCAAATTAACTGGTTTTAGTGGCGTCTTCAAGCGGTGCCAACAGAAAGACCACATCTTTGGAGTAAAGTCCTTGGATGTGGTCTTTCTTCATTTTATGATAGCTACTATCAGAGCTGCAATAGAGATTAGCACAGGAACAAGGAATTTGCCCCATTCAAAAGCAAGATGTCGGCGGTATTTTGCGATCTCTTGTTTTTTATTCTGAAAATCGACAAGTCGAAAAACGACTTGTCGATTTTTTACTGCTTATTTGAATGAGAGGGGAACGCCCGTATCGTGCAGCACAGCCACAAGCGCTCGTAGGTCTCGCGGTCAGACAGGTCTGCCTGCATGATCTCCTCGCACTTTTTGATGCGGTACATGAGTGAGTTGCGGTGGACATAGAGCTTGGCCGCGGCCTTTGTCATGTCGCAGCGCTCAAAGATATAACAGCACAGCGACTGGTAGTAGTCCGAGGAGTTTTCCTTGTCAAAATCGATGAGCCGCTTAAGCTCCGGCACGACAAGACTCTCGGGGTAAATATTGTCGTAGCCGTGACGGAGAATTATCTCGGCGAAGTAATCAAAAAACGAATGGATGCAGTTGCGGCCACCCTGCTCGATGCCGTGTTCCAACGCCAGCCGCGCCTGCTCGATGTAAGCGTCACGTTTCTCGAGATCGGTAAAGGTGCCCGAAGCGCCGCAGATAAACGCGGCCTTGGCCGAGGCCTCGGCTTTGATATCCGACAGTATCTTTTCACGCATCGCATCGTCATTAATGTTTTGAAACAGCATGTACATGTCGTCGGACTTGTTGACATACAGCATGTTCGGGTGGAGTATCTTGATGCTGCTGACGATGTTTTGCAGCCTGCCGACACTTATCTCGTCGGTATGCATTGCAACGACCATGTAGTCCGGGTTAAGGCCGACATTTTTGTAAAACGCCGTACTCGTCAGAAGCTGGATGGGCGCGTCGGTGTTTTCAAGAAGCACACGGGCAGCGATCAGCCTGTCGGGCGCAGAGCCCATGGGCTGGCGACGCATCTTGCCGCCGAGGTATATCTCAACCGCGGTCTTGACTGCACCGTTGAGCTTGAGCGCAAAATCCAGCTTTTCCCGCTCACGATACATGACCGAGCAGCAGCCTTCAATGCTGTTGCCCAGATACACCGAGCATGTCGTCTGCGGATACTCAATATTTACGCCCCAGGTGACATCGATAGGCTCGCCTGCGGCAGACATTTTGTCGGTAAAGCCCTCGCCAAAGTAATAGTCGATAACGGTTTCGGGAGCGGCAGCACCTGTGGTGATGAGCGCTTGCCAGAGCGGGTCGGGGCAGGGGTAGGGGCCGCCGTATGCAATCAGATGAAAAGCAATGTCGGTCACAATGACCGGCATGTTGTAGCGCATATAGATCTTCTGAAGAAAAATATTCAAGTCATCTGTCTGCGGTATGAGCTCCATTATATATTTGTAGACATCGTCGCCGGCATTCTTGTCGATGTACCTGTTTGCCATATAAAAACGCCTCCGTTTAACGGTTTATCAAGGGAGCTTTGCTGCATCGCCTGATAAAAGATTAGCAAATTATTATCGATTTTTCAAGTAAGCTGCACACAATTTGTATGATTGCAAAAATACAGCGTTAATAGTTTTGCAAAATTAACAGTGCATTTAGACAAACTATGTGATATAATTAAGTTTTACGGGTTCTTAATGCCAAAACCGCAACAAGATATTGTCACTAATTTAACAGATTATAACCAAATATAAGAATTTACTGTCAAAGCAGCACCAAAGCTTGTAAAAAAGCGACGGTGCTGCTTTTATTTCCCTCAGATATTTCCTGATTTTTCTTTGTGCAAATGATAAATCACGATTGATACTTTTTTGGCGAAATGCAGTTGAACAGAGGCAAAAAAGCATGCTAAAGTCTTAACAAAGGCAGCACGGTGGAGCTGTTTCGACGGGAACGGCAGAGAGACCTTAACGCTGCGGCACTTGCAAGCGTCAATTTCAACCAGATAAAAAATGTATAAAGGAGTTTGAAACAATGCAAAAAAGCGGACTCGTAAAAAGCAGCAAATACGCATGGGTCGTATTGATACTGCTTGTACTCATGCAGTTTGTATATGCCGGCATCACGCTGAGCACCGTTACCCTGTACATGGAGCCCATCCTCAATGCACATCCCGAGGTGTCCCGCACAGCATATGCTCTGACCATCACACTTAACGGCGGTGCAAACGCCATAGTAAGTATCTTCTTCGGCAAGCTCGTTGATAAGTTCGGCCTCAAGAGGATGATCTCGTTCTGCTCGATCCTGATGATCGTCGGCGTTATTCTGTACGCAAACGGCACCGTCATCTGGATGTTCTACCTCGCAGCTATCCTTCAGGGCATCTCCCTTTGCTTCTGCTCGGGCGCATCCTGCTCGATCATATTCAGCAAGTGGTTTGCCCACTCCACCGGCACCCTGCTTTCCGCGACCGCTATCGGCTCCGGCCTTGCAGGCGTTATCTTCAGCCCGATAGTCTCCAACTGGATCAACACCATCGGCTGGACCACCTCCCTCTACATCAACTGCGCTATCGTTGTTTTCACCGCCATCGTCCTCATAGTGTTCCTCAAGGACAGCCCTGAGAAGTACGGCGTAAAGCCCATGTGGAACGACAAGGTCAAGATCGCCGACGAAAGCGGCGCGATCATCCCCTACGGCGTAACCTCCAAGGAAGCATACAAGTCCGTGCAGTTCTGGTGCGGAACTATAGGCATCGGCCTGTTCGGCCTCATCATCTACGGCGCAATATGCAACATCGCAATTTTCTCCTCCGACCTCGGCTATGACGGCGGCGTGATGCTGTCTGTCATGTACGCAGCAAACATTGTGCTGCAGCTGCCGTTCGGCATCCTCGCCGACAAGCTTGGCATCCGTACCTGCATGGTCGCGTACTCGATCATGGCAATCGCATCGGTGTTCATCTATGCTACCGCACCTGCCATCGGCATGATGTATTTCGGCACCATCCTTCTCGGCGGCTCGTTCTGCATCCTCAAAGCAACCCTCCCCGTTTACACCCTGCAGATCTTCGGCAACCGCGCACAGGGCCAGATCATGGGCATCATGATCGCCGTTATGAACTGCGGTGTTGCCTTCGGTATGCCCGTACTGAACGCTGCATATGACATCACCGGCTCTTACAGCGGCATGTTCAAGCTCTTCGGCTTCCTCGGCATCGTCCTCGCTATCATGATCTTCGTCGGCTGCAAGCCCATCAAGAAGGTCGTTGACGAGAAGAAGGCCATCGAATCAGGCGAGAAAGCAAGCGCAAACGCATAAACACACACCACAGGCTGTCGGCTCATTCGAGCCGACGGTCGGGACGACGATGTTTAGCAAACAAGAAAAAAGAAGCAAAGGAGCAAATCAAAATGGAAAAGAAAGATTACAGCCCTCTTTTTACCCCGTTTAAGATAGGCAAAATGGAGATCAAGAACCGCCTCGTTCTTTCTCCTATGGGCCACAACGCATCCCTTCCTTACGGAGCAAAGTCCGACTGGGAGATCGATTACTTTGAAGAGCGCGCAAGAGGCGGCGTCGGCATGATAATCACCGGCTGCACTCCGCTCACCGAGAAGATCGCACAGGGCTCCCACGAGGGCACCCTTGATAGCGACATCCCCATCCCCGCATACACCGACCTTGTCGAGAGAGTCCACCGCTGGGGCGCAAAGATCTGCCTCCAGATGACCCCGGGCACCGGCCGCAACGGCTACCCCAACGAGTTTGGCGACAAGCTCATCTCCTCCTGCGAGCAGCCCACCTTCTTCAAGCCCGATGTCCTCACCCGTGAGATGACAAGGCAGGAGATCAAGGATCTTCAGGAGACGTTTAAGTACGCAGCAGGCGTTGCCCGCGACGCAGGCTTTGACGCTATCGAGATCCACGCCCACGCAGGCTACCTCATCGACCAGTTCATGTCCAAGGTGTTCAACCACCGCACCGATGAGTACGGCGGCTCTGCCGAGAACCGCACCCGCTTTGCCCGTGAGATGGTCGAGGCCGTCCGCTCCGTAGTCGGTCCGGACATGCCTATCCTGTTCCGCGTCGCTCTTGACCACGGCTGGGAAGGCGGCCGTACCTTCGAAGAGTCCAAGGAGCTCGTCGAGTGGCTTCAGAAGTGCAGCATCGACGCATTTGATGTTGACGCAGGCTCCTACGAGCGCCTTGACTACATCTTCCCGCCCTCTTACCAGGGTCCTGCCTGCATGAGCTATGTCTGTGACTTTGCAAGAGAGAACATCTCCAAGCCCATCCTTAATGGCGGCACTCATGACCCCGACACCGCACTTGATCTTATAACCTCCGGCAAGGCAGACTTCGCCATCCTCGGCCGTGCGCTCATCGCCGACCCCGATATCCCCAACAAGCTGCTTGCAGGCCACCGCGAGGATGTACGTCCCTGCCTGCGCTGCAACGAGGACTGCATCGGCCGTATCTGGAACCGCCGTACCAAGATCTCCTGCTCTGTCAACACCCAGGTAGGCGAGGAGAGAGCGTTCAAGATCGAAAAGACCAACGACCCCAAGAACATCGTTATCATCGGTGCAGGCCCCTCCGGCCTTGAAGCTGCCCGTGTTGCCGCACTCAAGGGTCACAAGGTCACCATATACGAAAAGGACGGCCACCTTGGCGGCACCGCCCGTGTCATTGCGACATCTTCGTTTAAAAACTACATCCGCGCCCTGTTCGAGTACTATGCAGTACAGATGGATAAGCTCGGCGTCGAGATCCACCTGAACACCGAGATCAAGGCCGACGACCCCGTCCTCGAGGCTGCCGACTGGATCTTTGTCAGCACCGGCACCGTTCCCGTGTGCCCGCCGATCCCCGGCCTTGACGGCAAGAATGTTTTCAATATGTACGAGGTACATAAGGATCACGGCCTTGTCAAGGGCGACAACATCGTCATCTGCGGCGGCGGCGAGTCCGGCTGCGACGGCGGCTATGAGCTGGCGCTCGACTACGGCAAGAATGTCACCATCGTTGAGATGGCAGACATCATGGCAAAGGACGCAATGTTCATCAACCGCGACTGCATCTGCGCAAAGATGACCAAGCTCGGCGTTCGCCTGATGACCAAGACCAAGGTGCTCAGCGTCGACGAAAACGGCGTCACCGTCGAGAAGGAAGACGGCAGCACCGAGTATCTCCCCGCAGACACCGTCATCAACGCTCTCGGCATGAAGCCCAGAACAGAGCTTGTTGACGCACTCAAGGCAAAGTACTACACCAAGACCATCGCCATGGGCGACAGCGTGAAGATGGGCAAGATAGGCACTGCGGTACGCAGCGGCTTCTTTGCGGCAATGAGCATCGATCGCTGAATATGAAACTGTTGTCCATGCCGGCTTCCGGCATGGACAAATCAAAAGAAAGGAGCAGAAATCGTTATGAGAGATCTCATCCCTTATGAATTAGAGTACCTTTTCTCCTACGCAGCAGACTGCGACCCCAATTTTGAAGTCTACGACCCCTCGATCTTCGGCGGCTTCCGCCTTACAGGCTACATCGTAGGCGGCTGGGTAAAGGGCGACAAGATAAACGGCAAGCTCAAGCCCTTCGGCGGCGACTGGTGCCACGGCACACCCAACGGCACGCAGAATGTCAATGTCCGCGCAACCATCGAGACCGATGACGGTGCAAAGATCTACATGCCCTATCAGGGCAGAAACGACATCGGCGGTTACGAGGATGTTCTTAAATATAAGAAGTTTATCTTCCCCGAGCAGGTGCGCAATGCGATACATTATCAGCTCGAGACCGACGATCCCCGCTACGAATGGCTCAATCACACCTTCTGCATCGGCTTCGGCGTTGCAAAATTTACCGACCCCGTTGTCGTGCGCTACGATGTTTACGCCGTTCGCACCAAGAAGTGAGAAAGGAGATAAAACATGGCTAACGATTTGAACAAGACCCGTATCGACCATCTTTTTTCCGCTGATATCGACCTTGAGTGCTGGGGCTTTTACCCCTCTGTCGGCGGCGGTGTTCGTGTAAACTCCGTTCCCAAGTCCGGCGAAGTGTTCACCCAGACCGAGATCATCGGCGAGGTTGTCCCCGGCGGCGAGGTCACGCAGCTTCTGCGCTACAACGGCGTTTTTGAGCTCGACGGCCGCATAACATTAAAGCTCAATGACGGCACTCTGGTCTATGTGCCCTACACCGGCAAGGCCGATTTCTGCACTGTCGACGAGATAAAGGAGTTTGCAGCAGGTAATATCGAAAAGGGCGTTGATGTCTATTTTGCAAGCCCCATCGAGTCAACAGACCCCAAGCTTGACAAGATGTTCGTTTTTGCAGTCGGCAAGCTCGATAACGCAAAGAAGCCCGGCAAGCTCATGCTCGACATTTACGAGTATGAGTGTCTGCCCCTGTAAGGCAAAGGAGGTACGATATGTTTGATCTTCATGGCAGAGTAGCAGTCATCACCGGCGCATCTAGCGGCCTTGGCCGTCAGTTTGCGCTCGCACTGGCAGGTCAGGGCGCAGATATCGTCCTGCTTGCACGCCGCATGGAAAAGCTCGATGCGGTCGCACAGGAGGTAAGGACAAAGGGCGTTAAGTGCCTGCCCGTCAAGTGCGACATCTGCGAGCTTGACGATATAAAGGCAGCCGTCAAGGCCACTATCGACGAGTTCGGCAAGGTCGATATCCTCGTCAACAATGCAGGCGGCGGCCCGTTCTATCCCATCACCGAGACTCCCGATGATTTCTGGCAGCACGGTCTTGACCTTGAGCTCACCGGCGTGTTCCGCTGCATCCGCGAGTTCGGCAAGGAAATGATCAAAGCCGGCTACGGCCGCATCATCAATAACGCATCTCTGTTCGGCCGCATCGGCACGGGCGAGATCGCCATCTCCAACTACTGTGCAGTCAAGGGCGGCGTTGTAAACCTCACTCGCGAGGTCGCCTGCGAGCTTTGCAAGCACGGCATCACCTGCAACTGCGTGTGCCCGGGCTTCTTCCCCTCGGAATCCAACAGCCCCGAGGCAATGGAAATGCTCGGACCGTGGATAAATTCTCGCGTGCCCATGGGCAGAGCCGGCGTTGACGGCGAGCTAGACAGCACGATAATTTATCTGGCAGCGGACGAGTCGTCGTATGTAAACGGCGCGATCGTGTCCTGCGACGGCGGCTGGACCTGCTGCTGATAACAAGTTAAATTCAGAAAGGATATAATCATGGATCTTAAGCTTAAAGATAAAGTCGTTCTCATTAACGGCGCAACCGGCGGCATCGGCAGAGCAGTGTGCTTTGCACTCAAGGCAGAGGGCGCAAAGATAGCTCTCTCCGGCCGTGACGCAGATAAGGTCGCAAAGCTCGCAGCTGAGCTCGAGCTCGGCCCCGACAGACTGTGGACAAATGTTGCCGATGTAACTTGCGAGGAGCAGGTCAAGGCATTCGTTGACGGCGCACTCGCTCACTTCGGCCACATTGACTCCGTCGTTCCCAACGCCGGCTACGAAGGCAAGTGGGAGTTTAATAATCAGATGAGCAAGGAAAACTTTGAAAAGGTCTTCAGCATCAATGTCCTTGGTGTGATGTACATGCTCAAGTACGGCGGCGATGTTCTTGCAAAGCAGGGTCACGGCTCCATCGTCATCACCTCGTCCATTGGCGGCGTTGTCGGCAGCCCCGGCATGGCCATCTACTGCGCATCCAAGCACGCAGTCCAGGGACTTATGAAGTCCGCTGCCCGTGAGCTTGGCCCCCAGGGCGTCAATGTCAACAGCGTTAACCCCGACGGTGTCGACACCGGCATGCTCACTCGCATCGGCAAAAACGCACTTGGCGACGCGATGAGCCCCGAGGAGCGCTACGCAGCTCTCGTTTCCGGCACCTACGATAAGCGCGCCGCGACTCCCGAAAAGGTCGCATACCTCATCCTGTACTACATCTCCCCGTGGGCATCCCACATCTTCGGCACCAAGACTGTTATCGACGGTGCAAACGGCGACGGCGAGACCGTAAGACCGTAATTATCTGTATACAGTTCTCCTTTCAGATCAGATGTAATTTTCTCAGCTCCACCCTCCCCAAACCGAGGGGCCCTTCCTCCCCTCAAACGCCGTCGGGTGCATACGTCGGCAGTAATCCCCTAAAAGCGTACCGGCATTGATTTTCGATGTCGGTATGTTTTTGCTTCTTTTTGGCGATAGCTGTTGTATAATGGCGGCATAGACAAAAAAGGAGAGAGCAAAATGACATACAAGGAAGTGCTGGAGCAGACGCGGTCATGATTTGCCGCCCCGTGCTCGTGAGCTGCTACGGCGGCGGCACGGAAGGCATAAGAGTTTACATCCAAAAGCTCAAGGACGAGTTCTCCGACGCAATGTATATGTGCGGTGCCCGCAAGGTGTCTGACATAGACGGCAACATGATAAGACTCACAAAATAAAAAAAGAAGCAGTCAATCGGGCGGATTCAGGTAAGGAGAAATCGGTTTTGACCGGCTCTTTTCCGCCCATACTGCACAAAAATCTCCGGTAATACACAAAGTATTGCCGGAGATTTGTTGTTTTGTCTGAACAAAAAATAGCTCGCTCAAAACTGCTGCACACCCTGTAAAATTGGATTTTTTCCCGAGGCAAGGCGAAGTTCGACGGGCATAATGGATATATATGACCTAGAGCTTTAACGCAGCATCGGGGAAAAAGACTTTTTACAGGGCGAATTATCCTTATCTGAATTCGCCCTTGGGGGCGGCTTTTTAATATATGGGGGGGGACGGAGCATTGCTCCGTCCCTTCGGTCATTCTATCTCAATGTTCTTCACACCGTAAGCCAAAATGATGTTAATAAGTTCATTGCGCGAATGATTGCTCTCCGCGGCGATGCGGTCGAGCTCCGAAAGCGTGTCCTCTTTTATCCTGACCGTGATGATTTTAGTTCCGTCCTCGCCGCGTTTTTTGATTACCAAAGTATCATTTTTCATAGCATATTACCTCTCAATCTGTAATCATATTACTATTGACTGGTAATTTGTAATATGCTACAATATGATTACTGTGATGACAGCTATATGTAATACAAAAGGAGAGGTATGAAAATGAAGAGAATAATAGCGCTTGTTTTATCTCTGACCATGATATTAGCTTTATGCGCCTGCGGCGAAACGGAGGAAGAAAGCAAACTAACGGAAGACAATGTTTCGGGGGAGTATAGAGGAGTTGGCCTATATTCTGATTTGAATGATACTTATCGCCTAAGTGAGAATACCACTTTTGACACTGATAAAGGCGTTAAGGGTACTTATGCTATTGACTCGTCTAAAATGGCAGTTGTTCTGTCTCCCAAGAACTCACCTAAAATCAAATTAAATAAGGTAGGCACTTACTACTATACAGAAGGATTTATGGATTGCTTTAGCAAAGACACTGAGTATGAATTAGAAGTCACATTCAATGAAGAAGGGTGCTCAAATCAAAGCTTTGAGTATACTTGTAAGGATGATAGATATTTGTATAACTATACATTGCAGTTGAAAGAAAACGGTACATATACAGCAAGCTATGAAAAAATAGATTGTATTTATTTTGAAGATGATTACGATACAACCTATGAAGGAACATACATTCTTGAAGACAACATTCTATGGCTCAGCTTTGGTGACGGAAAATATCCCATGATTTTGGTTGACGGTGAACTATATTTTGATGTGCTTGAAAAAGTCGAATAATTAAAACCATAAGTAAATAGATTTAGATAGCATAAATAACAAAAGGGGAAGCTGAGATCAGCTTCCCCTTAAAATTTTACTTCTTACTTAAAGTATCTCTTCAAAAGTCCCTCGAAGGCCTTGCCGTGGCGGGCCTCGTCGCGTGCCATCTCGTGAACGGTGTCATGGATAGCGTCGAGGTTATACTGCTTTGCGAGCTTTGCAAGCTCAAACTTGCCGGCGGTCGCGCCGTTCTCGGCGTCAACGCGCAGCTCGAGATTCTTCTTGGTGGAGTCGGTCACGACCTCGCCGAGGAGCTCTGCGAACTTTGCGGCGTGCTCGGCCTCTTCGTAAGCAGCCTTCTCCCAGTACAGGCCGATCTCGGGATAACCCTCGCGGTGTGCAACGCGAGCCATTGCCAGATACATACCGACCTCAGAGCACTCGCCCTCAAAGTTTGCGCGCAGACCGCTGATGATCTCCTCGCGTACTTCCTCGGGAACTGCTTCTCCGAAAACCTTGCCAACGCCGACAACGTGCTCTGCTGCCCAGGACTTCTCCTCAGCCTGCAGGGTGAACTTGCTGCCGGGAACATTGCAGATGGGGCACTTCTCGGGGGGAGTGTCGCCTTCATGAACATAACCGCATACGGGGCATACCCACTTTGCCATAATATTTACCTCCTAATAAGATCACATTTAAATTCACTTTGTTTTTTCAAGACTCTTTGTCTTTCTGAGCTTATTATAATAGTTACGGCGAGGATAAACTGTAGCGAATGCTACACTCTGCGGATGTTTTTTGAAATTTCACAAAGAGCCTCCGCTGCCTCGGTGTCACAGTCGGTGTTTCGCGCAAGGTCGGCAAGCGACAGCATACCGACGAGCACACCGTTTCGGCACACCGGCAGCCGCCTTATCTGCGCGTCCGCCATCAGTCGGGCGGCATCGCCGATGTTGGCGTTGTCGTTAACGGTTATAACGCCGCGCGTCATCACATCTCCGGACTTCGTCTCGGCGGTGGACAGACCGTTTGCAACGCAGCGGACCGTTATGTCCCTGTCGGTTATCATGCCGCGCAGATTGCCCCTGTTGTCGCACACCGGCACGGCGCCTATGTTGTACTGCTTCAAAAGCCTTGCCGCCGCGGACACAGGCTCGCTGAGCCCTACGGTCACGATGTGGTCGCTCATAATATCAAAAACCTTCATAAAAAACCCTCCTTGCTATCATGGTTGACACAGGGAGGGATTTTTATTCCTACATTATAATAAGTAGCGCTCACTCCACGAGCTGCGCGAGCGCGGGACCGGCGGTGTTTCCGAAAAGGCGTATCGCCGCGAGCGCCTCCTGAAGAGTATTGCCGTTGCTCCCGACCTCCAATATCATCGAACCGGGGGTGAGGTGCTGGTTATAGCGGTATTTTGTCAGCAGTATGGGGCGCATAAGGCTCGGATAGCTCCGGCAAACGGCGTTTTGCAGATAAACCGCAAGGCTGAGGTTTTGCTGCCAGTTCGGATGCTCGAGCCCGCTGGCGTTACTGCCTATTACGAACATCGCCTGACTTGCGCAAACGCCCTGCTCCGTCGCCGCCGTTTTGTATGTAACGGTGTCCGAGCCGAGCGCGTCGCGGTGCAGGTCGATGACTATTTTTATGCTCGGGTTATCCGCAAGGTACTTTTCTATCGCCTCGCAGCTTCGGTTATATGAGCCGGTGTAGCTGGGATAGTCAAAAACCTGCGTGTCGTGTATGACATTCAGCCCGTTGGCTTCAAATATAGCGGTCAGCTCGTTTCCGATGCGGATAACGCTGTAGCTTGCGTCGAGCGTGCGGTTGGTGCCGAGATCCTCGTATTTGTCGAGTCCGGCGGGGGAGTATGCTTCGCTTGAGTGGGTGTGTATAATGAGTATCTGCGGCTTATCGCGCTCAAGGCGCAGCGAGCAGCCATGATCCGCAATGGCGTTTATGTCAATGTCATAGTCGGTGGAGTTTTTGATGACCATGCCGCCGGATATGGTGGTAGGTATTATGGTCGGCGTGACCGGAGCTTCCGAGGCGGCGGGCTCGGGCGTGTCCAGCGGCGTTTTCGCAGGATAGCTCACCTCCGGTGCCGGCGATGCCAGAGAAATTGTGCTTTTTATAATGTTGTCCCCGTCTGCCCGCAGGTAAATGGCGAACAGATAAAGGCACAGCAGGGCAAGTCCGCCCAGAATTATCGCTTTTAGTTTCTTCAATGCTCAGCCCTCCCGTCTTTCTATCATATTGCGGAGGGAGACAAAATATTTCTGTACTTGCGCGGGCGGTTGTGGTATGCTTTATATGGTTGCAGCCATGTTGTTATGTAAACCATGAATATTCAAAAGTTGAGGTGAAAATATGCATTTAACTTATAGACCCAAAGGGGTATGTTCGCAGCTTTTCGAGATCGATGTCGAAGACGGCCGCATTGAGAAAGTGGTGGTAAAAGGCGGGTGCAGCGGCAATCTGCAGGGTATTTCGCAACTTCTGGTGGGGATGAAGGTGGAGGATGCGATAGCACGCATGGAGGGGATAAAGTGCGGTTTCAAGCAGACCTCGTGCCCCGATCAGCTATCCAAAGCACTGAAAAATTGCATATAAAAACAGCGTTTTAGTTTACATAATATCTAAACATAACGAAATTGATTTACATAATGTTATACACATGATTAATAATTGTAATAATTTTTACGGTTTTTTAAGAAATTGTTGTCGAAAGTTAGTTTTTGTGCAACTTGACGAAGGCACAAAATCGTGTGTTTAGAGCCCCGAAAGCCCCTAAATCTTGCGGTTTTTGAACTGATACTATGAAATATGCACAATTCGACACGCGTTCGTTTGTGCAATATAGCTATTTACGCCCTCATAAATGTTCCGTTATAATTAATATGCCTTAGAGTTATAGGCACTCGTTCGGTGTTTTGCCGAATGAAATTTTATGACAGGAGCGTTATATGAGTAAACTGAAAAAATACAGTGTCACACTCGTGTTCGTTATCTGTCTGCTGTGTGTATTCCTCTGCTCGAGCGCGCTTGCAGAGGATGCTGACACCGGAGCCGGCTATACCGAGACCCCGATATACTTTGATGGACTGCTGTCCTGCCGCGGCTATCTCATCGGCGACAACACATATGTTTCGCTTGAAGCCGCGTGTGCCGTCCTCGGTTACGACACCGATGTTTACCATGATAAAGAGATAGATAAATTGACCGTCGAAACGGCAGGCATAACGATAACTGCCGCAAGCGCAGATCAGTACATGTGCGCAAATGGCAGATACATCTATCTGCCCGACGGCTATATTGAGATCGAGGGCTCATTTGTGGTCCCCGCGGAAGCGCTGGCGAAGATATTCACGCTTACGCTCACCGAGGACACCGAAACGGGAACCATTGATTTCAGCACGGCAGACGAACAGATCCTCCGGAGCGGGGATGAGTACTATAATGAGGACGATCTCTACTGGATGAGCAGGATCATCACATGGGAGTCCGGCAACCAGCCCATGGAAGGGCAGATAGGCGTCGGAAATGTTATCCTCAACCGCGTGGGCGATGCTCGCTTCGGCGCGACCCTCAAGGAGGTCATTTTCCAGCCGGGGCAGTTCTCGGTGGCAACGAGCGGCGCGATATACGGCGAGCCGTATGAGATAAGCGTTATCTGCGCAAAGCTCGTGTACGAGGGATACAACACCGTGGACAACGCGCTGTTTTTCCAGACCGGAAGGTATTGGGACAGCGGCATGATAGAAACGACATGGGTAGCCAAGATAGGCGATCATAATTTCTTCTGCTGATTGCCAATCACAAAACAATATGTTAAAATGAGCCGTCAGAACGGCTCATTTTTTCGTGTGGAGATTTTTGATGAAAAAGATATTGAAGGAAGGCTTCGCCGAGCTCGGACTTGAGCTCACGGGCGAGGCATTGGAGCGCTACATAGGCTATTACGAATTTCTCGAGGATCGCAACAAGGTCATGAATCTCACCGCCATAAGCGGGGAGGAGGATGTCGCACGGCTGCATTTTCTCGACTGTGCGGCGCTTTTGAATATGTGCGATTTTAGGGGCAAAAAGGTCATTGATGTCGGCACCGGCGCGGGCTTTCCGGGGCTGCCGCTGAAGATAGCGCAGCCGGAGATGAGCCTAACGCTGCTTGACAGCCTCAATAAGCGCGTTGAGTTCCTGCGTGAGACCTGCGAGCGGCTGGGGCTGCACGATGTGGAGTGTATCCATGCGCGCGCCGAGGAAGCTCCGGAGGAGTACAGGGGCGAGTATGACATTGCGGTGTCGCGCGCGGTGGCTCGGCTGAGCGCACTGTGCGAGTTGTGTCTGCCGTTTGTAAAGGTCGGCGGCGTGTTCATAGCCATGAAGGGACCCGACTGCCGCGAGGAGGTAGAGCAAGCTCAAAACGCTATTACGCTGCTCGGCGCACGGCTCAGAGAGGTGAGACTGTACACGGTGCCCGGAACGGACATAAGCCACGCCGCCGTCATTATCGAAAAGATAAAGCCCACTCACGCGAAATACCCGCGCAAATGGGCGCAAATAAAGAAAACTCCGCTGTAGCGGCAGTTGGACAAGCGTGTTGCCACGATAAAGAAAAACTCAGCCCCGTATGGAGCTGAGTTTTGTTTTTTTAGTCATAATCTCCGCCGCCTATAAACTCGCGTATAAGCGCGTCCTTGGCGACATATTTTTCGTCGATGACTCCGAAAAGCTGCAAGGCGGGCAAAACGGTGCGCAGCTCGTCGTATCTCTCGATGCCCTCGGGGATGGTGGAAAACAGCTTTGTCGCCGTTTCGTTCATGACAGCCATCTCGTAGGGGAATGCCGAGTCGAACATGAAATTTGCCTTGTTTTTGAACGGGGAAATGTATGCCTTCTCGCCCCTGCGGACATTTGCCCACATCTTGAGCGTCTGAGCGGGATCGGCACCGCGGAAGTTGTAGTCGCGCACCGTGCGCCTTACGAGCCTGAACCATGTGCCCTTGAAGCACACTTCGCCGTTAAACTCAACATTGCTGCGCGCTGATATGTACAGCTTGAACGCGTCGGGATGACGGGAGGTTATGTCGTCGTTCAGAGCGTGGATGCCCTCGAAAACGACTATTTCGTCCTTCTTGAGCTTTATGGACTTGGAGGGCTCGAGGATGCGCATCTGGCGCGAAAACTCGTACTTGGGAACATAGATGCGCTTGCCCTCGGCAAGCATGGTGAAGTGCTCGTTTAAAAGCTCCATGTCAAGGCACAGGGGGGACTCGAGGTCAATGTCGCCCTCGGGAGTTCTTGGCGCGGTGGCGGGATCAACGGACTTGAAGTAGTCGTCCATGCCGACATAGTGCGCGTGAACGCCTCTGCGCTCAAGCTCCTCGCTTATCTTGCGCGCGGTGGTAGTTTTACCCGAGCCGGAGGGACCAGACAGCAGAACGATGGGGCTTTTGCGGCTGTTTTCGATGATGCCGTCGGCTGCGTCGGCAACGCGCTTGGCATACACAGCGTCGCACTCCTCAACAAAGCCCTTCGGGTCTGCAACGGTGCGGAAATTGATGTCTTTAAGATCGAATGCCATTACGATTGATTCTCCTTGCTGTAGAAATCTATTATACCCTGCTTATCGGTGCAGGTCTTGAGTATACCGGATATGTATTCCGACGGGTACTTTGGGGCAAACAGGCGGATATTCCTGCCAGTGCCGGCAGACACGAGCTTTGTCGAGCCGCCGCCTCCGAGCGCTATTATCGAGCACAGCTCCTCCATGATGCAGACATTGTAGAGGTTTATGCTGTCGGGCTTTGCCCAGCCTATGTTCTCAAAGCCGCCGGACATGAATTTCTGCCGGTAGAGGTAATACGGTGCCCATCCGCCGCCACGCAGCTTTTCCTGCGAAACGGTCAGCATCCTGCCGACATCCTCGTCCGACGGGAGGGGAGAGCCCTCAAGCGTTATGCGCGAGCCCTTTTTGAGCGACAGCGTGTGCACGGTTATGTTCTCCGGCTCGAGCGCGATCACTCTGTCGAGCGTTCGGGTAAACCCATCGACCGTGTCCGACGGAAGCCCCGCTATGAGGTCCATGTTGACGGCCATGCCGCCGACTCTGCGCACCTTTTCCAGCGCGTCGATAATGTCCTGCGAGGTGTGCTTTCTGCCGATAACGGCGAGGACCTCGTCGCTCATCGTCTGGGGATTTACGCTTATCCTGTCAACGCCGTGCGCTCTCAGAACGCGCAGCTTGTCCTCGCTTATGGTGTCGGGTCTGCCTGCCTCCACGGTGTATTCGCGCACCTTTGAAAGGTCAAACTGCTCCTCAAGGCGCGAGCACAGCCTGTCGAGCTGCTTGGAACTGAGCGTTGTGGGCGTACCGCCGCCCATGTATATCGATATGACGGAAAGCGAAAGCTCATGTATTATTTTTGCCGCCGCGTCTATCTCCTGCATGAGCGCGTCCATAAACGGGGGTATGAGCTTCATGCTATTTTCGACCGACTGGCTGACGAAGCTACAATATGAGCACCTTGTCGGGCAAAACGGTATGCCGACATACAGGCAGACATCGCGCTCACCGAGACCTGCGGCTACATTCTCGGTCACGAGCGCCGTGTCGCGGCACAGCAGCGCGCGCTGCTCTGAGACATCGTAGTCGCGCATGAAGCGCCTGACGGCGGTAGCATCGCTGACGCCGCGCAGCTCCTCACGAAACAGCTTTCCGGGGCGAACGCCGGTGAGCATCCCCCAGGCGGGGCTTTCGTGTCCGGATGCTATGGCGGCGCGGTAAAACGCGGTTTTGATTATCCGGCTGCAAAGCTTGTCGCGCATAATGTCGTCGGTCATCTGTTCGGTTTTAACGGCGCTTTTTGCGGTGAACGCCTTGCCGCCGCGAACGAGCCGGCAGACGGCGGTCGTGTAAACCTTGCCGCGGCTGAGTCTCAGCTCGACCCTGTCTCCCTCGGGCTTGCCCTCGGGGTATTCCGGACGCTCGGCAGGATAAAGCGAGAGCATCATCTGCTCGGCGGCGTATTTATAGCTATGTCCGTAGAAATAAAGCTTCACGGCAGATCTCCTTGGTGTAGTGACAACTTCAAAGTATATCACAGCCTTCCGAACATTACAAGAATTTGAACGACCTCGGTGCGCCGGAATAAAAATTATAATAACAGTTGTAATCGGGCTGATACTTTGTTATAATTTAATATCAAATATTTTGCGCAGTTTATGGATGGAAACCACGAGATGAAGAATTCACAGAGACTTTTTGAACCGAATACGCGCCCGTATGTGTTTTTTCTGCTCGCATTTGCGGTAGCAACGCTCGTTCTTAAAAACTACTACCTCGCCGCGGCTGAGGGCGTTGTCATACTGGGGCTCATAATCTATTCGGTCATAACCCGCTCGCGCCGCCGCAAGGCGCTGATGGCGTACATAGAGTCTGTCACCTACGACGCGGAAACGGCAAAGAACAACACGCTGCTCAATTTCCCGCTGCCCATAGTCGTTTTCAGGCTGGATGATTCGCGCATCATCTGGGGCAACGAGATGTTTTTCTCGATAAGCGGACTTTCGGGTACGAGGACCGATATAAGCCTTGCCGAGCTCATACCGGAGTTTTCGGGCAAATGGCTCATGGAGGGCAAGACCCAGTGTCCGAACCTTCTTGAGCTCAAGGATAAGAAATATCAGATATGCGGCAACATCGTGCGCTCCGGCAAGGACGAGGGCGATCAGCACTTCATGGCGATAGCCTACTGGATAGATGTCACCGAGTACGAGAGCATCCGCGCAGAGCACGAGCTTTCAAGACCCGTAGCTGCCATACTCACGATAGATAACTTTGAAGAGCTCATGAAAAACCAGCCCGAGCGCGTGAGAAACGACCTGCGCGATGCGGTAGGCGATAAGCTCGACCAATGGGGCGAGGGTAAAAACGGTATAATCATCCGCTTTGACCGCGACAGATACCTGTTCCTATTCGAGGAGCGGTATATGCAGGATATTCTCGATAAAAAGTGCGAGATACTCAAGGAGGTGCACCAGGTCGTAAGCCCGGGCGGGATACACGCAACGCTTTCAATAGGCATTGGAAGGGAAGCCTCAAGCCTCAGCGAGGCGCTGCAATTTGCATCGCTTGCCGTTGAGATGGCGCTCTCGCGCGGCGGCGACCAGGCGGTCATAAAGAACAAGTTCAGCTTCGATTTCATCGGCGGCAAGTCCGGCGAGGTCGAGTCGAGCAACAAGGTCAGATCCCGCGTTATGGCAAACGCACTGGAGTCGCTTATAAAAGACGCTTCTCGTGTGCTCGTAATGGGACACCGCTTCAGCGATATGGACAGCATCGGCGGCGCGGTGGGCGTTTGCAGCTTGGCGCGCAAAAACGGCAAGCAGGCGCTGATAGTCGCCGACACGGAGAAGAGCTCGGCAAAGCCGCTTATAAAGCTTCTGCGCAGCAATCCCGAGTATGAGCGGGCGTTTATAAGCGCTCAGGAGGCCATCCTGATTGCCGACGGCAAAACGCTCCTCGTCGTTGTTGACACGAACCGCCCCGAGCAGGTCGAGGATCTGCGGCTGCTGCAATCGTGCAACCATGTCGCCGTTATCGACCATCACAGGCGCGCTGCGACCTATATAGACAGAGCCGATCTCAGCTTCATCGAGCCGTATGCCTCGTCGGTGTGCGAGCTTATGACCGAGATACTCGAAATGTGCGGCGATGCCCCCAAGCTCCTCAGATGCGAGGCGGAGGCGATACTCGCCGGCATAGTTCTGGACACCAAGAGTTTCACACTGCGCACCGGCGACCGCACCTTCGATGCCGCGGCATATCTGCGCCGTGCCGGAGCGGACACGGTGGCGGTCAAAAAGCTCATGCAGAACGGCATGGAGCAGACCGTTGCAAAGTACAAGATCCTCCAGAGCGCGCGGCTTTACCGCAGCATGGCGGTCGCGGTGCCGGAAACTCCGCAGAACAGGATAGTCGCGGCTCAGGCAGCCGACGAGCTTCTCAATGTCGCGGGAGTCGATGCGTCCATGGTCATGTACCCCATGGAGGACGGCGATGTTTTCGTGTCGGCGCGCTCGATAGGCGATGTCAATGTTCAGCTTATCATGGAAAAGCTCGGCGGCGGCGGAAACCGCGCGGCAGCCGCGGCGCAGATAAGCGGGCTTACGCTCAAGCAGGCGGTGGATAAGCTGTTCGCCGCGATAGATGAGTATATTGATTCGTGATCATTCACGGGAAAGGAATAAATTATGAAGGTCATATTCAATGTTGATGTAAGAGGTCAGGGCAAAAAGGGCGAGCTGAAGGAAGTCTCCGACGGCTATGCGCGCAATTATCTGCTGCCGCGCAAGCTCGCAGCCGAGGCAACCACCGATAATATAAACGCCCTCAAGCTCAAGGAAAAGGCGAAAGCCGCACAGATGGCGCGCGAAAAGGCCGAGGCTGAGGCAAACGCGAAAAAGCTTGGCGAGATAACCGTAACGGTGCGCGCAAAGGCAGGCGGAGCGGGCAAGCTCTTCGGCGCCGTCACCTCTCAGGAAATAAGCGATGCCCTGCGCGAGCAGCACGGCATTGAGATAGAGAAGAACAAGATCGTTCAGGCAGAGCCCATAAAGACCTTCGGCGCGTTCCAGGTCAGGGCAAAGCTCGGCTATGAGATCTCCGGCACTATAAATGTGCTCGTTATAGAGGCGTAATACAAAAGCAAGAAGGAGTTAAGGCATGGAAGAATTATTGGGCAGACAGGCACCCCACTCTGCAACGGCGGAGCAGGCGGTCATAGGCTCTATGCTTATAGATACCCGGTGCATACCCGATGTTATCGAGCGTCTGCGCGGAGCTGAATTTTATATCCAGCAGAACAGGGATATATTCGACACCATCTATGCCATGTTCTCCTACGGACAGACCATCGATCCGGTAACGGTGCTCGACCAGATGAAGGTCAGAGGCGTTTACACCGAGTCGAGCACGCAGTATATCGCCGAGCTCATGCGCATAACGCCGACGGCGGCGAATGTTCTGGAATACGCCGCTATCGTGCGCGACAGAGCGCTGCTGCGCAACCTTGCCACCGCAGCGGATGAGATAAACAATCTCGTCTACGAGGGCTCGGGCGAGGCTGAGAACATCCTCGAGGCTGCCGAGAGCAAGATATATGCTCTGCGTCAGGGCAGAAACATCGGCGGTCTGCTGCCCATATCCACCATTGTGCAGTCGGTGTATGAAAATATCTCGGAAGCCGCGTCCAGTGGCAAGACCATACCGGGACTTTCAACAGGACTCAAGGATCTCGATAAATTCATCCTCGGTCTTAACAAGGGCGAGCTTATCCTGATAGCAGCCCGTCCCGCTATGGGCAAAACGAGTATAGCGCTCAATATCGCAATGGATGTTGCGAAAAATTCGGACAAGACCGTTGCCGTTTTCTCGCTTGAGATGAGCCGCGAGCAGCTTGTCAGCAGGCTCCTTGCACGCGAGGCATCGGTGCCGTCGCAGAATATGCTCACCGGTCAGCTCAGCCCCGACGAGTGGCGAAGGCTCGCGTCGGCGGCTCAGCTCGTAAGTGCAACCGATATGCGCATAGACGATAACTCCATGCTCACCGTTGCCGATATGAACGCCCAGTGCAGGAGACTGTCAAACCTCGGTCTCGTGGTCATAGACTACCTCCAGCTCATGCAGTCGGCAGGCGGCAAGAGCAGCTATAACGAAAACCGCCAGCAGGCGGTCAGCGATATAAGCCGTATGCTCAAGATCATGGCAAAGGAGCTTAATGTTCCGGTCATTTGCCTCAGCCAGCTCAACCGTGCGGCCGTCGGCAGAAGCGATAAGC
>SAMEA104315424__coassemble_381_pt1 | contig 52750 bp, 48 predicted proteins | sample SAMEA104315424__metabat2_low_PE_018 | metagenome-assembled genome bin SAMEA104315424 (sample SAMEA104315424) | gut metagenome | biome: Monkey gut; feature: monkey-associated habitat; material: faeces | place: China | collected 2013 | reverse complement strand
TCTTTTATTGATTTTTCAACATATTCTTTTAATTTATAATCATTATCTATTTTTAATTTTGGTCCTTTTGCTTTTAAATAATAATTATATTTTTATATTCTATCACGAGTTGCGGATTTTCCAATACGAATTTTTTGAACATTTTAATAATTTTTAATTCGTGCAGTTTTATGACGGAGAAAAATCAACTTTTTCGCATTTGGCGTTAAGATTGTCTAAATTTCGGCTATCTTTGTTATTCAAATGTCAATGTTTTGACCTGCTTCAATGCATTTTTGTGTGTTTTGCACACCTTGAGCGCTTAATTTCACCATCTTTCGTAAAAATTGATAAATTTGTTGAATTTGAACGAAATGGGCGCATTTAAAAATTGATTTTTTGCCTTTAATAGTATAAAATACATAAACGAGTTGTTAACACATAGTTAAACGCTCGTGTATGTGTAAATAATTTTATATAGGAGTGAAATTTATGGAATCCCTTAAATTCCTGGCACCCGCTCTGGCTGTTGTCGCTCTGCTGTTTGCTTTCTACAAGATAGCATTCGTCTCCAAGCAGGACGCGGGTACCGAGCGCATGAAGGAGATCTCTGCCGCGATCAATGACGGCGCAAAAGCGTTCCTTTTTGCCGAGTACAAGATCCTTGCGATCTTCGTCGTAGTTCTGTTTGTAGCCATCGGTCTGTTCCTTAAGAGCGAGAGCTGGATCACCGCACTGTGCTTCCTGTTCGGCGCGCTGTTTTCCATCCTCGCCGGCTACATAGGCATGAATGTAGCTACCAAGGCTAATGTCCGCACCGCTAATGCGGCGCGCACCAGCGGCATGAACAAGGCTCTGTCGATCGCATTCTCCGGCGGCTCTGTCATGGGCATGTGCGTTGTCGGTCTCGGTCTTCTGGGCGCATCCGTCCTCTACCTCATTTTTGAGGACACCAATGTTCTGTTCGGCTTCTCCCTCGGCGCAAGCTCCATCGCTCTGTTTGCCCGTGTCGGCGGCGGTATCTACACCAAGGCAGCCGATGTCGGCGCCGACCTCGTCGGCAAGGTCGAGGCAGGCATCCCCGAGGACGACCCCCGCAACCCCGCTGTTATCGCTGATAATGTCGGCGACAATGTCGGCGATGTCGCAGGTATGGGCGCAGACCTCTTCGAGAGCTATGTCGGCGCTATCATCTCCGCAATGACCCTCGGCGCAGTCGTCGTTGCAAAGTTCGGCGATCTGTCCGTTATCTTCCCGCTCGTTATCGCAGCATGCGGTATCCTCGCATCCGTTATCGCGACCTTCTTCGTTCGCGGCAAAGAGGGTGCAAACCCCCACAAGGCACTCAAGATGGGCTCCTATGTTTCCGCCCTTCTCGTTGTTATCGCATCCGTCATCCTCAGCAAGGTCATGCTTAACAGCTATGGTCCTGCCATCGCAATAGTTTCCGGTCTCGTTGTCGGTCTCGTTATCGGCATTGTCACCGAGGTCTACACCTCCGGCGATTACAAGTTCGTTAAGAAGATCGCTCAGCAGTCCGAGACGGGCTCTGCTACCACCATCATCTCCGGCACCGCAGTCGGCATGATGTCCACCTGGGTACCCGTTATCCTCATCTGCGTCGGCATCTTCCTTGCATATCAGTTTGCAGGTCTTTACGGTATCGCACTTGCCGCAGTCGGCATGCTCTCCACCACCGGTATCACCGTTGCGGTCGATGCATACGGTCCTATCGCCGATAACGCCGGCGGCATCGCCGAGATGAGCGGTCTTGACCACTCCGTGCGCGAGATCACCGACAAGCTCGACGCAGTCGGCAACACCACCGCAGCAATGGGCAAGGGCTTCGCTATCGGCTCTGCCGCTCTGACCGCACTGGCTCTGTTCGTATCCTTCACTCAGGCAACCGGTCTGACCGCAGATCAGGTCGCTCTGACCAGCCCCACCGTCGTTATCGGTCTGCTCATCGGCGGTATGCTCCCGTTCGTGTTCTCCGCAATGACCATGGACTCCGTTTCCAAGGCGGCTTACAGCATGATTGAGGAGGTTCGCCGTCAGTTCCGTGAGATCCCCGGCGTTATGGAAGGCACCGCAAAGCCCGACTACAAGACCTGCGTTGCCATCTCCACCACCGCAGCTCTTAAAGAGATGCTCGTTCCCGGCATTATGGCAGTCGTTGCTCCTCTGGCAGTCGGTCTCATTCTCGGCTCCACCGCTCTTGCGGGTCTGCTCGCAGGTTCCCTCGTTTCCGGTGTTATGATGGCAATGTTCATGTCCAACGCCGGCGGCGCATGGGATAACGCAAAGAAGTACATCGAGGAAGGCCACCACGGCGGCAAGGGCTCCGATGCTCACAAGGCAGCTGTTGTCGGCGACACCGTCGGCGATCCGTTCAAGGATACCTCCGGTCCGTCCATCAACATCCTCATCAAGCTCATGACCGTTGTTTCCACCGTTTTCGCAGGTATCTTCACCGCGACCGGTCTGGCTGGTCTGCTCTGAGAAATAAAATATTTGACCCCTTCCGGACTCGCTCCGGAAGGGGTTTTTACAGTTTAATAATACTTTATTAACAAAGACGAGGGCGTTTTGTGGCATAATGGCGCTTGTCCGCAATACGAAGCTTACCCCTTGCTTGACAGTGGGTGTATAATATTATGGTAATGAGTCAGTACCCACAGATTGGAGATCAATATGCTGAAGAAAAAATTCAAAAAGTTTTTTGCTTTTGCGATGGCTCTGGTAATGACGATGAGCGTCATGTTCTCGATGATGAGTGTTTCGGCGTTTGCCGTAACGCAGTCTGAGATCGATTCTCTCAGGTCTCAGAAATCGCAGCTTTCCAGCCAGAAGAATCAGGTCCAGTCGACCATCAATTCTCTGCAAGGTCAGCAGAGCGACCTTATATCGCTCAAAAATGCGCTGGACGAGAAAAATGCCATCACCGTTAAGCAGATACTTAACCTCAACGAGCAGATAGAACTGCACACCCAGCTTATCGAGCAGAAGACCGTAGAGGTCGAGGAAGCTCAGAAAACCGCCGACGAGCAGCTTGAAAAATACAAGGTCCGCGTTCGCGCGATGGAGGAAGCCGGAAGGTACAACTACTTTGAGGTTCTTTTCGGAGCCAACAGCATCGGCGAGTTCCTCAGCCTTATAGACGACATCGGCGATATTATGAGAAGCGACAAGGAGCTTGAAAACTCCTACCGCCAGTCGGTCACCGACCTCAAGGCCGTAAAGGCAGAGTATGAGGAAGCCAAGACCGAGATGGAGGATACCAAGGCAGAGCTCGAGGATCTGAAGGTTCAGCAGGAGGCCGACATTCAGGAGGCTACCGCCGTGATCGCATCCCTCCAGAGCGATATAAACGCCAAGTCCGGCGTTCTCGGCCAGCTCACCGAGCAGGAAAAGCAGCTCAATGCCGACATTCAGAACAAGGTAAATGAGCTCAACCGCCAGCAGGAGCAGAATAAGCCTCAGCCCAATCCGGGCGGCGGCGGAAGCGCAGTCGGCACCGGCAATCTCGTATGGCCGAGCTACTGCACCTACATAACGAGCCGTCAGGGTCCGCGCACCCACCCCGTAACGGGCGAGTATAAAAACCACGGCGGCACCGACATCGGCGCAAGCTACGGCAGCGCGATTTACGCGGCAGACTCCGGCACGGTCGTGCGCTCGGCAGACGGCTGGAACGGCGGCTGGGGCAACTATGTAATGATAGACCACGGCAACGGAATGCAGACGCTTTATGCGCATATGTCCTCGCGCGCAGTGTCCGTCGGTCAGACGGTCTCCCGCGGTCAGACCATCGGCTATGTCGGCTCTACCGGCATGTCCACCGGTCCTCATCTGCACTTCGAGATGTATGTAAACGGCTCGAGGATCGACCCGCAGACGCGTTACCCCGGAGTGAGCTTCACCTACTCCGCAAACGCATGATCATCCGATAAATATTAAAACTCCCGAAACGACGGTTTCGGGAGTTTTTTATTATGTATCAGGGATGGGGCTTACCTTCTCTGTAGGCTGCCATGATGTCGCGGAACACCTCGCCGTTGGAGGGCGGGGTCCATGTGATGGCGTTTGCACCGGCCGCGATGGTCTGCATTATGCTCTCCTCCGTGGGACCTCCGGTAGCGATTACCGGCACATCCGGATGAGTTTCCTTTATCCTGCGCACGACTGCCGGCGTATCGCCCGCTGCGGAGACATTGAATATATCCGCGCCCGCTGCAAGACGCTCCTCAATGTCAACATCCTTGCGCGCGATGGTGATAACGACCGGAATATCCACCGTGTGGCGCACGAGCGAGAGCACCTCGTTCGAGGTCGGGTCGTTGAGCACAACGCCGGTAGCGCCCTGCATCTCGGCAAACATGGCAAGGTTTATAGCCCTCTGCCCCTGCGTGAGCCCGCCGCCGACGCCGGAGAAAACCGGAATATCCGCCGCTGTCAGCAGCGCCTGAGTGATGACCGGCTGCGGCGTGAACGGGTACACCGCCATTATCGCATCCGCGTTTACATTTCTGATAATGCTCAGATCTGTGGAAAACACGAGCGATTTGATGCGCTTGCCGAACACTATTATGCCGCTGCACTTGTAAATGCACTCCGGCACCCGAAGCGCAAACTTACGCAGCGTACCATCTACTCTGTTTGGCATTTTCTTTTCAATCGATACTTCATCATGCATAATTCTCACACTCCAATATTCTTTTAAATGCCTCGGCGCCGACGAGGAGCGCATCCTCATCGAAATCAAAGCGGCTGCTGTGCAGCGGCGCGCCGCCCCTTCCTCCGTTTATGCCGAGGAACATGAACATACCGTCTACCTCCTGCTGATACTCGGCGAAGTCCTCCGCCGCCATAACGGGCTCAACGAGAACAACATCGTCCATCGAATCGAGCACCGAGTAAAACTTCTCGACCATCTCGCGCGGGTTTGCAACATACGGATAGTGCACGACCGTTTCCATGGATATGCCCGCACCCGTTGCAAGCTCAAGACCTTTGAGCAGCGAGATTATCTGCGTCATAAGCCGGTCATACAGCTCGTTGCTGAAAACGCGTAGAGTGCCGCTCATGGTGACCTCCTCGGCTATGACATTGTGCGCCGTGCCGCCGTTTATCTTGCCGAGCGTGAGCAGCGCATCCTGGTGCGGGTCAACATCGCGCGTTATAACGGACTGTATCATCGTTATTAGCTCGGCTGCGACGACTATGGCGTCAACTCCCATCTGGGGCGTTGAGGCATGGGCGCTTTTGCCGTGGATCTTTATAACGAAATCGCTCGTCTGCGCCATGAGGTTTTCCCAGCGGATGCCGATCTTGCCCTTGGGCACCGTCGGCCACAGGTGCAGACCGTAAATTCGGTCTACTTTGGGGTTTACGAGCGCGCCCTCGTTTATCATGCGCCTTGCGCCTGCCCAGCCCTCTTCGCCCGGCTGGAACAGCAGAACGACATTGCACTTGAGCTTATCGCGGTTCTGCGACACCCATTTTGCGAGCATAAGCAGTATCGTCATGTGCCCGTCGTGACCGCAGCCGTGCATAACGCCGCGGGTGCGCGAGCGGAAGCGGAAGCGGTTCTCCTCCGTGTTTTTCATGCCGTCCATATCCGCGCGAAACGCGATGGTGCGCTGAGCTCCCTGCGCATAAAACACGGCCTTGAAGCCGGTCTCTGCAATGGTTATGAGCTCGTCCGGCTTGCACTGCTCAATAAGCGGCTTTATGTATTCGTGCGTTTTGTGAAGGTCAAAGCCTATCTCGGGTATGCGGTGAAGCTCGCGGCGGATCTTCACGCAGTCGTCTTTCATGTTAAGGATCTGTTCGCTGATCTGCATACTGTTTCTCCGTTGCAATAAGGGTATCAAGTCCCTCGTTTTTAATTCTGACCCCGCCGGTGAGTTTGGCAAGGACGATCGCCGTGTACGCGTCTCCGGTCATACCGGCAAAATTGAGCGCAAACACCAGATACGCCTGCCAGAACAGTTTATCCGCCAGGATGAGTGCCAAAATAAGCGATATAAGGCATATCGCCGCAGCCGGTGCAAAGCTTATTATCATAAACGCCCTCTTATCGAGCCAGCACCGGTACTCGACATACGCCGTGCCCTTTTCGCGCACTACGCGCGCGGGCTTTCCGGTGACCTTGCCGATAGCGACGCATTTTATATACTCCTGCGCAAAAAGGCTCAGCACCGCTATGGCAGCGGTGAGCAGAAGCTTGAGTGCAAGGGTAAAAACGCCTGAGGCGTTAAGCAGTCGGTCAACGCCCTTTATAACGCATCCCAGCACGAGGGCTATCGCCAGTACAGCGCCCGATGCGGCGTAAAGCTTAATGTCCGCCTTAACGATCTGGGTCTGCTCGTAGTCTCGCGGGAGCTTGTTTTCATACACCATTACATTCACCGGCTTTCCGGCAGCGGGATGCTCTTATCAAGCAGCACCTTGCCGAAGCACATTATCGTTATCCCCGCGCTCGCTTTTATGAACACATCGGCATCGCTCCTGTCGCGGTTGGCGGAAAACAGGTGCACATTGCCCGAATAATCCTGGCAATACTGCTTGCACTTCATGTCGCCGTCAACGAAAAACAGTCCGACATCGCCGTCGTGAATGATCTCGCCGCGCTTGCACAGCGCAACGGAGCCGTCGTGTATATAAGGCTCCATGCTGTCGCCGTCGATGCGCACGGCAAAATCTGCGGCACTGCCCGACGGCACGGAGTAATCCTCGTAATCATCGCCGAACGCCGGAGACGCATAGCCCGCCGCGGCGGGAGTGGCATACAGCGGGATGATCTTCGTATCGTCGCTCTTTTCCGGAGCGGCTGCATCGCGCCCGAGCTCATGCTCCATGACGAGATCGACAAGCTGCTTGCTGCCCTCGGACAGGCGGCGGTACTTGCCGATAAACTGCCACTCGCGCAGATCCGGCATTTTCGGCAGCGCGGTATCCTCGCAAAAGTGCTCGACGGGAACATCGAGCTGCTGGCAGATATGCATCATCATGTCGAAATCGACCTTCTGGTTATCGCGCTTTACCATGCTGTAGAGCGTTTGCGCCGAAACATTCAGCCTTCGGGCAAGCTCGCTAATGCTGATCCCCTGCTCCTGAAGCACTTCCTTGAGCATCGAGCCTCTCACTGACCGCACCTCCGATTTTAGTACATAGTACATATAGAGGATAACATTATACATCTATTATGTCAAGGAATAAAGGACTTTGTTAAAATTATGAGTATGCGGGTTTGACAATCTTTTTGTAGGCGTGTATCATCTAATATGGTGATTTTTATGCGAAAAAACAATGAAAAGCGTGACCGCAGCCGTATAGAGCTCGAGCGCAGACTTCTGCCGCTGGGCATAGCGCTTGCGCTGTTTATCGGCGTTTCGACGGCTGTAGGGCACTTTAGTATGAAGCCGTGGCTGGAAACGGTGCTGAGCCTTATCCCCCCGATAGTCGCCGCCATACCTACGGCGAAGGCGGCAGCCGCGCGATTTGCGCACTCAAAGCTGCTGTCTTCCGAGCTCATGGTGCTGCTCGCGTGTATAGGCATCTCCTGCATGGGACAATTTACAGAGGCGTTTGCGGTTCTTATCATATTCGGCATAGAGGGTGCCTTCGAGCACATTATCATCGGCAGAAACCGCCGTGAGATGCCGTATCTTGAGCACCTGCGCCCCAAATACGCGTGCGTTGAGCTCGACGGGAAGATGAACATGGTCGATCCAGCAAGGATACGCCCCGGTACGGTGATAACGGTCGAGAAAAACGAGCTCATACCGCTCGACGGCATTGTAGTCGACGGCAGCGGCACGGTCGATGCCTCGGCTTACACCGGCGGCAGCGAGCCGATAGAGGTCGGCGCGGGCGTGAGCGTAGTATCAGGCTGCGTAAACCTCGGTGGTACGCTGAAGGTGCGCGTGACCCAGCTCTACGGAAACTCGACCCTCGTCAGGACCGCCGAGGTCATAGAGCGCTCCGCGCACATCCACGGTGCCCGCGAAAAGCGGCTTTCGCGCATTTCTGCTCTTTTTACGCCGATCATCATAGTGATTGCGCTCATCATGGTGATAACGGCGGGCATAATAACCGGCGACTGGCTCGAATGGTCGCACAGAGGGCTCACTCTCATAGCCGTTTCATCAATATCCGGCACCGCGTTCTGCGTATCGTCATGCTATCTTGCGGGGCTTCACAGGGCTGCCGGATGCGGGATAATGCTGCGCGGCAAGCGCGAGCTTGAAACGCTTGCATCCGCCTCCACCGTCGTCATGGACAAGACCGGCACCGTCACCGAGGGCAGCTTCTCCGTTATAGGAGCCGAGCCCGTCGGCATAAGCAGCGCAGATCTCATAATGCTCGCCGCTGCCGCCGAATACGGCTCGACGCACCCGATAGCAGTATCGCTCAGGCGCGCATGTCCGACTCTGCCGGACGAAAAGCACATAAGCGATATGCGCGAGATACCCGGACGCGGCGTTGAGGCAAAGGTATACGGCAGACAGGTCCTCGTCGGAAACGAGGCGCTGATGCGCGCAAACGGCATAAGCTGCCGCTATGCCGACAGGCACCTTTCGGTGGTCCATGTCGCAGCCGGCGGCATATACTACGGCTATATCATAATCGACGACCGCGTTAAAGACGGCGCAAAGGACGCCGTGCGCGAGCTGTACGCGCTGGGCATCGAGAAGGCGGTGCTCCTTACCGGCGATACCGACCGAACCGGACGCGCGGTGGGCAGAGCGCTCGGCGTCAGCGATGTCATGACGCAGCTTCTGCCGGAGGACAAGGTAGTTGCGCTCGATGAGCTCCTGCGCGAAAAACACACAGGAAAGCTCGCCTTCGTCGGCGACGCAGTGAGCGATGCGCGGGTGCTTGCAAAGGCGGATGTGGGCGTTGCCATGGGCGCTATGAACGCGCAGGCTGCCGCGTCTAAGGCGGGAGTTTTGATAATGAGCGACGACATATTGAAGCTGCCTCAGGCAATGGGCATATGCAAAAGCGCCGCTGCAAAGGCGCGGCTGGGCTCTGTTCTCGGCATCGGCATAAAGCTTGCGGCGCTCATCCTCGCCGGCTGCGGAAGCATCGGCATTATAGCCGCCGTTGCAGCCGATGCCGCCGTTTTCATGCTGACAAGCGCAAATTCGCTCAGGATATATAAGGACTGACTATGAATACATACGATTTTGACAAAACGATATTTTACCCTGATTCGTCGGCGACCTTCGTGCGCTGGTATATGCACGCCCATCCCGCTCTCATGCTGCTGTGGGTGCCGAAAATGCTCGTTATAGGCGCGCTTTACGCGCTCAAGCTCATATCAAAGGAGCGGCTCAAGGAGCACATATTCAGCTTTGTGCGCAATATCGACGACATCGACGCGCTTCTCAGCCGCTACTGGGACGAGCACGAGGACAGGATAGCCCCGTGGTACCTCGCCCAGCGCAGAGACGACGATATAGTCATCTCCGCATCGCCGGAGTTTGTCGTAAAGCCGATGACCGACCGTCTCGGCATAGAGCTTATCGCAACGCCGATGGACAAGCGCACCGGCAAAATGCTCGGCAAAAACTGCTATGGCGAGGAGAAGGTGCGCAGGTTCTATGAGCTGCATCCCGACGCGGTCACCGAAGCGTTTTACTCTGACTCGTACTCCGATGAGCCGATGGCACGCATAGCGAAAAAGGCGTATCTCATAGTTGACAAGGGTCAGACCCCCGTTCCGTGGGACTCAAACAGAAAAAAATGACACCCTTCGGGTGTCATTTTTTATATCAGAATGTAAGCTTTATAAGGTTTCGGTCATTTGAAAAGCTGCTCATTTCCTGCGCGAAGAGGATCTCGTCAACATTGCTCTCCTCGATAATGCTCTGGACAGAGCCCATGTAATAGCGCATATCGAGCATTATTATCGTCTCATAATCAGCCGTCAGGAACGGAACGAGGCTGTTTGCAAACGAGTCCTTTATGACAAGCAGCGTTTTGCCGTTATCGCAGCCGCCGGTTATGACCGTCTGCCCGTAGTTGCCGCCGAAAAAGACCTTGTACTTGTCCTTTTCGTTTTTCGCCGCCATGTCGTACAGCGGTATCTGCTTGCCGTCGGCGGTGACGGCGACATTATCGGATACCGGCGCTATATACACCTTATCCGCCTTTGCGGAGGCATCGAGCGTTTTGGAATAGGTCGTTCCGAGGAACGACTCGCTGAACAGCTCGGGCGATGCGCTGTACGCCCCGTCCGGTACAAGCAGCTTGTATGCCGCATACGCGCCGTTCCATGTCCAGTGGTGATCCGTGCGATAGTATATCTGCTCGGACTTATTCTCCCGCAGGCATGTGTACAGGTCGGGGACATTCAAATCGGGAAGCGCGGTGACTACAGTGTCCCTCAGCTTCTCGGCATCGTACATCTGCGCGTGCGCGGGGAGCTTGTCGTCCATTACCGTACCGGTCGCCGGAACGAGCAGCACCGTAACGGGAATGCCCTCGTTTTTCTTTGCAAACTCGTCGATCATGACGAGATTGCTCCTGAGGTTAGTCTCATTTACATCCTCAGGCGTGAGCTTTTCCATGTAATAACCGTCGTCTCCGAGGTATGCCCCGCCGATGTCCTTAAAGCCTGCGAGCTTTTTCACATCGGTGCCGAGCCTTGTCCATGTGTCGCGCGCGGGAAACTGATCGGATATATAGTCGGTTATCTTCTCCTGAAAGCTGCCGGAAAGGATGTTATCAAGGCTGAGCACCGGAGCTGTCTGGAGCATTCTGTTTTCGTTTTCCGAAAACTCTTTATCCGTGCCCGCAAACACAAATACAGTGGGCAGGGTTATGATAGCAATAAATACCGCGATAAGTGCGATATGGAATTTTTTCATCACACTCACCTCTTAAAATCTGAAGTAAAGGAACGGGTTGTAGCTGTCGCCGATGAGAAACGCCATGCTCAGAACGAGCAGCGCGACCGCCAGCACCGATTTTACGGCAAACGCAGCCTTCTCGTTCATGGTGCCGGTGACGCTTGCAAACAGCTTCTTCGGCATTTGCGTTGACGCGACCGCGCATATAACGAGCAGCGCAAGCTTTGTTATGAGCCAGTACACATCCAGCCCGCCGAGAGCGCCGTTTGCACCGAACATCGAGCCCAGATACGGCAGCAGCACGCTCATATCGTCGCAGGCGAATATCACCCAGCCGATAACTATGAGAAGCAGCGAATACAGATGGCGCAGCAGCTTCGGCAGCTTGTCCAGCGCCTTTAGCAGGAACAGCTTTTCGATGAACAGTATCACGAAATAATACAGTCCCCACATCACGAAGTTCCAGCCCGCACCGTGCCAGAAGCCGGTGAGCGACCAGACTATCAGAAGGTTCAGCGCCTGACGCGCAAGTCCGCGGCGGTTGCCGCCGAGCGGGATGTAAAGATACTCCTTGAACCATGTACTCAGCGTTATGTGCCATCTTCTCCAGAAGTCGGTTATCGACACCGACTCATACGGATAGCGGAAGTTTTCGGGGAACTTGAAGCCGAACATCTTTCCCAGACCTATCGCCATGTCGGAATAGCCGGAGAAGTCGAAGTATATCTGGAATGTGAACGCCGCTGCGCCGAGCCACGCCGTGAGCGCCGAGCTCATGCCGCCGAGACCGTATATCTCCGTCCACAGCGCGCCTATCTGATTTGCAAGCAGCACCTTTTTGCCGAGACCCACTATAAACCGCATTATGCCGTCGGCAAAATCGCCCGTCGTCACCGTGCGCTCGGCAAGCTGAGTTTCAACATCGGAATAGCGGACGATGGGACCGGCAATGAGCTGCGGGAACATGGTGATGTACATACCGAAGTCTATAAGGTTTTTCTGCACCTTGACATCGTCGCGGTAGACATCTATCGTGTAGCTCATCGCCTGGAAAGTATAGAACGATATGCCTATCGGCAGGGCGATGTTCAAAAGGTCAAAGCCGGTGCTGAATATGGCGTTTACATTGCTTATGATGAAATCCGTGTACTTGAAAAACCCCAGCAGCCCGAGGTCGATAACGACCGACAAAACGAGCATGAGCTTGAGTCTTTTTCCGTTCCCGCGGTTTTTATCCATGAGGCGGCCGAAAACATAGTTAACCAGAATGGAGAATATCATCAGGAAAACATATTTCGGCTCGCCCCATGCATAGAACACGAGACTGACTATCAGCAGGAAGAGATTCCGCCCCTTTTTCGGGCAGATATAATACCCCAACAGTACAAGGGGCAGATATATGCAAAGGAATATCGTGCTGCTGAATACCATCTGTTATGTCTCCGTTATTTTATAAATTCTTTGAATGCGGTCTCCGCGTTCTGCGGCGTGTCGCTCATAATGAGCAGGACAAAGCTCCCGTCGGTTTTCACAACGGCGCTTTCCGCGCGCTGGGTCTGCTCCGGCTCGTATGTCTTGTAAAGCTGCACCCTGTCCTGCACATGAGCCTTGAGGCTGTCGGCAGCGGCGGTCACATCCGCCTTGTCTTTAAGCTGCACCACAGCTATCTCATATGCCGTGCCGTCGGCGGCATACGCCAAAAAGTAGCCGGACACCTTATTATACTCCAAGTCGGATATATATGAAAAGGCTTTTTCCGCATTTTCTTCCCAACTGCCGGTGACCATCATCTCCGGCAGGCTCTTATCCGCGCTTATCATGCTCTTTTCGAGCTCATACATATCGATTTTCTGCGTTTTTTCGCCGCAGGCGCACAAGCCGAGGCAGAGCGCCGCCGCACACAGCAGGCAGAATATTCTTTTCATCAGCCCACCGCCTCACTGCCGCTACTGACGCCTTCGCCGAACGCCTTGGTCACGGCGCTGTCTATTCTCTGCCGCGTCGCAGCGTCCAGTCCGTCCTCGGGGTCTGCGTCGCCGCCGTTATCCTCGTAGTTTATATAGATGCAGAACACGTTCTCGCTGTCCGCCTCGAGCCATTCCCAGCTCAGGGTCACGCTCTTATCCGCGGTAAAGGGTGCAGTCTCCTCGATTTTGCTCATAATAGCCTCTATGACGTTATATGTATCATCGCCGACCTTCTCGCCGAAGTCGAAGCTCAGAACGCCCTTATTCGAATCAATGGCTGCGCGAAGAAGCCCGGGGATGGTGTAAACGTCGCTGCACTTAGTTTTGTTCATATAGGCGTAATTATACTCATATCCGTCCGCGGCGGGGAAGAAATCGGTGTTCCACTCGTTAATGTTCATCATCGTCCGGTCGCTCACGTTAAAATGCGAGAAGTTGCCGCCCGGGGTGTCGGCGTAAATGTCGGTGTGATACCACTTGCCGTCCAATTTCACGAGATCCCACGAGTGGGAAAGATACGAATCGTGCACGACCATGCAGTCGATGTTCATCATCTGCATGAAAAGCCTGAAGGTCGTGGCGTAGCCCACGCAGACCGCGCTGCGATATTTGAGCACGCCATAGGGATTATCCACCTCGCCCGTCTCGCTCTCGGGGATAACGCTCAGAGAGTTTTCGTCAAAGCCGATGTTCGAGGTCATCCAGCGGTAGACCGCAAGCTCCTTTTCATAGTCCGTCATGCCGTCGGTGATTATCCCGTCAAGCACGCTCTTTGCCATGTCGAGCGTTTCCTTGTCCTTATCCGACAGCTTTGACGAATCGCCCGATTTATACGCATCGGAGATCTGCGTCGTTGACTTTATCACATAGTCGCCTATGCTCACGTCGTTTTCCTGCGCAACGTCCTCGGTGTTTTCGTCATAGCCGTTTTCCAGCGCATATACCTTATAAAGCGTAAACACGTTGAGCGCCAACAGCAAAACGAGCATTACAGGCGTCACAACACGCATGATTTTCGAGATTTTTGTTTTCATAGCAGTCTCCCTTTCGATAATACGTCTTAAAATCAAAAAAGTTTCAACATTTTTTAAAGCCCTTAACTGTGTGGCTTGAGTTAGCACAGTTAATATACCCCGCCGTGCAAGCATTGTCAAGTGCCATAGCGTTAATTTTAGCGCTTGCTTTGCACGGCAAAAAATTATATACTGATAATAATAAATTCCCACGGAGGCTTTAGATGACTGATCTCAGATTTTACTTTGACGGGACCAACGGCACGCCCGTAAGCGGCAGCGTGCCCATAAGCGTTATGATCTCCAAATCCGATCCCCCCAAGGATATAGGAACGCTTGATTTTTATTATTCCGACTCGTTTTTCATGCGCTCGGCATGCTCATATAACCACAAGCTTGCAATACTGTCGCTGGGGCTCACGATGAGCTCATTCACCTATAAAAACGACGGCGATAAATACACCCGCTCAGCCCTGCACGAGATGGGCTTCGACGACCGCACCATAGAAAGCCACCGGTATGACGATCAGAAAAGCTGCGAGGACACCTGCGGCTATATCTTCGGCGCAAAGAAGCTTCCGGACGACTTTTTTCTCATCCCCGTTGTCATCCGCAGCCACCGCTACGGCGGCGAGTGGGTCAGCAATGCCCACGCCGTTGAGGACGATCTGCCCGATTTCTCCGCGGGCTTCAAGAAAGCCGCCGACGAGGTGTACGAGGCACTCGAAAAGTATATTGACCGGCGCGGCTTCGACCGCGAAAGGCTCAGAATCTGGGTGTGCGGGTACAGCCGCGGCGGTGCCGTTACGAACCTGTTGGGCGCGCGGCTAACCTTTGAAAGCGGTATCGGCAAGGACAATGTGTTTGCCTACAGCTTTGCCACCCCTCTCACGGTGTACGATAGGGCGGCGGACTTTACAGACAATATATTCAACATCATATCCGAAATTGATGTCGTTCCCCGTATGCCGCTGAGGTATTGGCACCTCACGCGCTACGGCACCGACATGATAGTGCCCTGCAAGGCGCGGCGCGGCGCGGCAGAATACACAAAGCTTCTCGGGCAGATGCAGACGCAGTTTAAAAAGCTGATGCAGGAGCTCGAGGTCGATGCCGACTATGTGCCGCTCGACGATCAGGAGCTTGCGCTGGACCTGCTGTTTGATTATATAGACGACCTGCTCGACACGCCGGAGAAATACCGCGACAACGGGTATCAGCAGCTTGCGATGGACTATATGCGCAGCAAGATGAGCGGCGATGTGTTCGAGCTAAAAAATTTCCTTCAATTCTTACTCGACGGCAACGAGGCGATGGCATCCGACCTCTGCTCGCTCATTGATAACTGGCACGAACTCGGCGGCATAGAGAAAATGCAGCGACTCGGCGTTATGATCTCAAAGCGCAAATCCGGCGACAAATCACCGGCAACGGAGATAATATTCACGCTCATCGGCATTCTTTTCCGCTATGCCGCAAAATACACCGCCACAAAGGTCACCGGCGGCGCTCAGGATTATTTCTACGAGCAGCTCGTAATTCTCATCGTTGACACCTACCAGCGCGGCGGCGATTCGCTCATATTGCAGCAGCACTGGCCCGAGGTGTACCTCGCATGGCTGCTGAGCGCGCCGGAAACGGAGCTGTTCCGCCGCGGCACATATACAAGAACCTGCATTAAATAATATAAATACAAAGGAGAACGAAATGGATAAGACCTTAGTTGTCATGGCTGCCGGTCTCGGCTCGCGCTACGGCGGAGTAAAGCAGATCGAGCATCTTGGTCCCGACGGCGAGATACTCATGGAGTATGCTCTCTACGATGCCGTCAGAGCCGGATTTAACAAAATAGTGCTTATCATAAAGCCCGAGATCTTCGACGATACGAAGGAGCTTTTCGGCGACAGAGTTGAAAAAAGCACCGGCATAAAGATAGACTACGCCTTCCAGACCCCCGACAAATTCACCGAGAGCCGCCCCGACTTTGCCGCGCGCACAAAGCCGCTCGGCACGGTGCACGCCGTTATCTGCGCAAAGGATGTCATAACCTCGCCCTTTGCCGTTATGAATGCCGACGACTATTACGGCACCGAGGCATTCAATGTCATGGCATCGAAGCTCGATGAATTAAAGGACGCGCACGATGCCGCAATGGTGGCATACAGGCTCAAAAATACCATAAGTCCGTTCGGCACGGTGACGCGCGGCGTGTGCATGGAGGAAAACGGGCTTCTGTCCGGCGTTAAGGAGACCTACAAGATAAAGCTAATGCCCGACGGTCTCATCCGCGACACCTCCGACGGTGAGGACGGTCCCGTGCTCGCGCCCGACACGCTCGTTTCCATGAATCTGTGGGGCTATCATCAGGACATTCTGCCCGTTATGCAGCGTTACTTTGAGGATTTCCTCGTCGCCCTGCCCGACGGCGACAACAAGTCCGAGTGCCTGCTGCCGACCATGATGGGCGACATGACCGCAAGCGGCGACATTTCCATAGCGGTTTTGAACACAAACGGCCGCTGGTTCGGGCTGACCTATAAGGAGGACAAGCCCGGCGTCGTTAAAGACCTCATGCAGCTGCACGAAGCCGGAGTATACCCCCCGACGCTTTGGAACAACTAATAAAAGAGCTCCCCATGGGGAGCTCTTTTTTGATTATTTTCCGCTCAACTCAGCAGCTTCTTTATCTCATCCGCGGTCGCCTTTGTGTGGAATGCGCCGTCGCCGTAATCGACATAGACATCCTGTCCGTTGAAATAAAGCTCTATAGGAGTCAGATCATCGCCGAATGTAAATGTCACCGTCATGTCCGGCTCACGCTCGGGCGGCGTTTTATCCTCGCCGCTCGGCTCAAGCAGCAAAGCGAGCTGCTTTGCCACCTCCGCATCTGTGACCTCGATGCTCACCGCTCTGACGGCGCCTTTTTCGGTGCCGTCATCGTCATAGCCGTCCTGGTATACCACTGTCACACCGTTGGGCTCGTTCTGACCGCTTGCATTATCGTTCATCTCATTGCTCTGCGAAGTAAACATTCCCGCCCTTGCTCCGGCGAATAACACGAGCGCAAGGCACGCAGCGGCGGACAGGGTTTTCAGCCAGATAAGGCGCGGGCGCTTTTTCTCTGAGCGCTTTATCCCGCTTATAATATCCTCGTGCAGACCATCGGGCACATCCTCAGACTCACACAGGCTATCCGACACGGCGCTGAACGCCTCGTACACTCTCCTGCACTCGGGACATGAGGCGATATGCTCGCGCACACCGGTGCTTTCGGCATCGCTTAGCTCGCCGTCTATAAGCGAGCTTATGAGCTCTATACACTTTTCGTGCTCCATCACCGGTCGCCTCCCTTCCTATTCTTTGACGCTATAGAGTCGGGAATGTTCCCGTCAGCCAGAAGAAATGCGCACAGATTTTTTCTCGCACGAAAGATACGGGATTTGACCGTGCCCTCCTCAAGTGAGAGCGCGGATGAAATTTCGGCATAGCTCATGCCGCCGAGCTCGCGCATAATGAGTATCTGCCGGTGCTCCGGCGCAAGGCGCTCGAGCCCGCGTTGAACGGCCTGCATACTCAGCTTCCGCATTAGCTGCTCCTCGGGCATTTCGCGCATATCCGGAATGTCAAGCTCCTGCTCGGCATCGTCGGCAAGACCCAAAGGCACCTGTCTTTTCCGCGCTTTCGCGCGCAGGTGGTCAAGGCACACATTCGTGGTTATCCGATAAAGCCATACGGAAAACTTGCTGTTGCCGTGAAATGAGCCAAGGCTGCCATATGCCTTTATAAACGCCTCCTGCGTCATATCGGCGGCATCGTCCCTGTCGCCCACCATACGCAGGGCGATGTTGAACACCGTTTTTTCATACCGCCGTACAAGCTCCTCAAAGGCTTCGGCATCACCGTCGTTGACTCTGTCGATTATATCCTTGTCGAGCATTTCGGTCATATCAGATCTCTTTTTACACCTTTTATAAGCTTATCTATCTCCTCGAGCGTTTCCACCCGAACGAGCTGCTGTTTATAATACCCCGCATGGGCAACGCCCTTGAGGTACCACGGTATCTGGTGCCGCGCCTCAAGGCAGGCAAGGCGCTCGCCGAACACCTCGGCATACATCCTCGTGTGCCTCACGGCGAGGTCCATGCGCTCGGCAAGCGGCGGCAGCTCCGGCACCGGCTGACCGGCTATAATAGCGTTTGCCTGCTCAAAAAGCCACGGGTCGCCGAATATTCCCCTGCCGATCATCGCAAGGTCGCAGCCGGTGTACCGCAGGATATGCTCTGCATCCTCAGCGGAGAATATATCTCCGTTTGCGATCACCGGTATGCTCACCGCGCGTTTTACATTGCGGATGATGTCCCAATCGGCTTTGCCCGCATACATCTGTGCGCGCGTTCTGCCGTGCACGGCGAGTGCCGACGCGCCCGCCTGCTCAAGGATCTTTGCAAACTCAACGGCGTTTACATTGCCGCCGTCAAAGCCCTTGCGGAACTTCACCGTAACGGGAACTCCCGCAGTCTTTACAGCGCTTTCGACTATCCGTGCGGCAAGCTCGGGATCGCGCATGAGCGCGGAGCCGTCGCCGCTTTTTACTATCTTCCCTACCGGACAGCCCATGTTTATATCAAGCATATCCGCGCCTGACAGCTCTATCGCCATAGGTGCCGCCTCAGCCATGACCTCGGGCTCGTGCCCGAATATCTGCGCTGCAAACGGGCGGCAGCCGGACAGGTTATACAGCAGGCTTTTTGTCTTGTTATCGCCGTAAACGAGAGCCTTCGCGCTGACCATTTCCGTTGTCGTGAGCGCCGCTCCGAGCTCCGTGCATATGCTGCGGAACGCAAAATCCGTTACTCCCGCCATCGGCGCGAGCGTCATGCGCCCTTTTATCTCAACATTGCCTATCTTTACCATAGCATATCGAGCCCCACCGGACAGTGGTCCGAGCCCATGACCTCGGGCAGTATGTACGCATCCTTTATGTTATCCCGCAGCCGCTCGGATACGACGAAATAGTCGATACGCCAACCGACATTCCGGCTTCTTGCGGCGGCACGGTAGCTCCACCACGAGTAGGCATCGCTCCTGTCGGGATAAAGCGTGCGGAAGGTGTCGATAAACCCCGCATCGAGAAGCTCGGTGAATTTGCCGCGCTCCTGATCGGAAAATCCGGGATTAAAATGGTTGGTATCGGGGTTTTTCAGGTCGATCTCGCAATGGGCGACATTAGAATAACCATCATGATGCATATAGTGCACATCCTTTTCTTTAAAACAACATACACTATACACTGCTCCGGCACAAAAAGAAAGTGTTTTCCTTGTTTTATGCAATATCAACAACTTTTTTCGGTGTAATGGTATAAAGTGCTGATTATTAATGTCGGATATTGCCTTTTATAGGTTTTGGGTTTAAAATACAAGTATCTTTTTGGAAGAATTAGAGGAAAATTAAAATGAAAAAGTCTTTGAAGTGGCTTTTGATAGCAATTGCAGCGTTAATATTGATCGGAGCTATTAGCGACATTGCGAGCCCTGATGACCCGGAGCCCCCAAGCAGCACCGCCCCAATAGAAACTCCCGAAAGTCCCACGCAAACAGAACAACCGGACACAGAAAAAGAACCAGTCGTTAAAGAAACTCCTTTAACTCCCGTCGAAACAAGCAGGCCTGCTGATGCTACATATGTTGCCCCTGAACCGTCAACGCCACCGGAACCGCCAGCGCAAGAACAAGAAGTTGTACCGCAAGGCAACATGGTATGGATCCCACAATCAGGTAACAAATATCATTCCAATCCCGGATGCAGCAATATGATAAATCCTACGCAAGTTACGGAAAGCGAGGCAATTTCTATGGGATATACCCCATGCAAAAGGTGCCATTAAGTTTGATTTGGTTGAAATAATTTAATTCTGGAATAAAAGGGAGTAAATAAAATGGCAAGGAAATCTGCAATTCCCGGTCTTTCTTTTAGTTGGAAACGCGCGTTGGGTATTACAGCCGCGAAAAGGAAGATAGCAAAGGCAACCGGCATTCCAACTACCAAAAGCGGACGGAGAAATAAAGTCGGGAGAATGCTCGGAATTAAGTAAATAGGCAAACAAAAGAAGGCAAGGGATTAACCCTTGCCTTCTTCATGTTCCAAATCATCTATTCTGTGGTTTGTCGCCTTGATCTTTTCCTTTATAATTTCCTGCTCTTCCTGAAGATGATATGTGCGCTCAACGAGATTGTTGTGCTTGTTGACGCGTTCTTCGAGGCGTTCCAGACGATACGCAGGAAGCGCTTTGGCTTTGTTGTTGCTGAGATATGCGCCGCTGAGGGTGCCGATCAGCGCCAGAATTGCCACTATGACTGTGGATATTCACCTTAAGTAATCATAGGTCAATGTCAAGGCGGATCGGGCAATGATCAGAGCCAAATATCTCGTTATGAATGTCAGCAACCTTAATTTTGTCCGCCGCAAAATCGGACACGAGAAAATAGTCAATTCTCCATCCGACATTTCTTTCGCGTGCATTCATGCGGTAAGACCACCACGAGTATTTCTTTTCGTCGGGGTGAAGGTATCTGAACGAATCGACAAACCCCGAATCAAGCAGCTGCCCAAACTTCTCTCTTTCTTCGTCGGAGAAGCCGGGGTTAAAATGGTTTCTGTCTGGGTTTGCAAGGTCGATGGGCATATATGCGACATTCAGATCCCCACATACTATTATGGGTTTTCTTTTTTTCGGCTGCAATATAGAACCTGATGGCGATTCTTTCATGTCCCCACAAATTACGACCGGCTTTTTCGCATCCAGCGAGCACAGGTACTGCCGGAAGTCGTCCTCCCAGCTCATACGGTAGTCTATGCGCTTGAGCTCGTTCTGCGAATTAGGAGTGTACACCACAACGAGGTAGTAATCGTCATACTCGAGCGTTATTGCCCTGCCCTCGGTGTCGTGACCGGGGATGTTATAGCTCACCGAAAGCGGCGTGTGCTTTGTGAATATAGCCGTTCCTGAGTAGCCCTTTTTATCGGCATAGCACCAGTACTGCTCATACCCCGGAAGGTCGAGCTCTATCTGCCCTTCCTGAAGCTTTGTCTCCTGAATGCAGAAATGGTCTGCATCCAGAGCATAGAATATCTCCTCAAAGCCTTTTTTAACGACAGCCCGCAGACCGTTTACATTCCAACTTATAAACCTCATTTATTGCCCCCTTGCGTCTGACAGCGCCGCGTCTCTGAGTCTCGGTGCGGCTCCGGCGCTCGCGTCCTTAGTGGTGTCCGCTTTCCGCGCGGCGAGTCTGTTTATCTTAACGCCCATTTCGCGGAATTTGCACTCATAGTCTGTCATAACACCGCCGTTTCCGTTTTCGTGCAGGTCGTTTGTCAGCTCGCTTATCTCCCAGCCCTCGGCTTCAAACTGCTGCACCGACCACTCGAACAGCGGCAGATTATCCGTTTTAAAATGCACCTCGCCGCCCATGGGCAGCAGGTCCGCATATATCCTCAGGAAATTCGGCGCGGTGAGCCGGTGCTTTGCATCGCGACTTTTCGGCCATGGGTCGCAGAAGTTTAAAAATATTCTGTCTATCTCGGCGGGCTCGAACACCTCGCGCAGCTTGTTTGCGTCCATGGATATAAACCGCACATTTTCCACCTGCGCGTCTACTGCGCGCTCCATTGCGATAACGAGTGCATCCTCGATCTTTTCAAGCGCCAAAAGCATCACTTCGGGGTGCTCCTGCGCGGTACCGACGGTGAATCTGCCCTTGCCGCAGCCTATCTCGAGCCACAACTGCTCATAGCCGGAAAACTCCTTGCGCCATGCCCCGCTGAGCGACTCCGGCTGCTTTACGAGGACCTCAGCGCATCTTTCCATGCGCGGCTGCAAATTAGGCTTTTTTCTCATTCTCATATTTATCACTCTCCGTGAAATTTAAAATAACACATAATCGAGAAAACATCAATCCTGTTAAGTTTACGAAAAACATTAATTTTCTACTTCATATGGTACATTTTCTGTCATTTTGCCTCTTGAAATGCCAAAAAACATATGCTATAATCGGTTAATCAAATAATTAACATCCATCTGCCACTTTTAAGGAGATGTCAAGTATGAAGCGCGTAAAAGTATCTAATAATGTAATCCGTCGTCTCCCCCGCTATCTTCGCAAGCTCGACGAGCTCACCGAGGCGGGCGTGAGCCGCATATCATCCGGCGAGCTCGGCAAACAGCTTGGTCTCACTCCGTCGCAGATCCGTCAGGATTTCAGCTGCTTCGGCGAATTCGGTCAGCAGGGCTACGGCTATAAGGTCACCGCTCTTCGCGCGGAGATCGCGTCCATCCTCGGTATGGACAGGGGCTACAGCGCCATTCTCATCGGCGTCGGCAACCTTGGTCAGGCACTTATATGCAACTTCTCGTTCAAGTCGTGGGGCTTTGATCTCAAGGCTGCGTTCGATGTAAAGCCCGAGCTCATCGGCACCGACTATGAGGGCGTGGCCATTCACGATATGGCGGAGCTGCCCACCTATCTCACCGAGAACAAGATCGACGCTGCGGTGCTCTGCGTTCCCAAGGCTCACGCAGTTGAGACCACCGAGTTGCTCACAAAGCACGGCATAAACGCTATTTGGAACTTTACAAATGTCGAGCTGACCTCGCCCGAGAGCAGCACGATCGTTGAAAATATCCACTTCTCCGACAGTCTGCTTTCCCTGAGCTACTATATCTCCGAGGATAACGACGAGAAGGCTGCCCGTGCAGCAAGAATGAACAAGTAATTATCGAAAACACTTTAAAAGCGGGCTAGGCCCGCTTTTTCTTTTAATCGTTCTTTTGAGGAGAGATACCATGTCCGATACCATAGCCGCCGTATCCACCGGCTCGCAGGTGTGCGCGATAGGCATCGTGCGTCTGTCCGGCGATGCGGCAATAGATATTGCCGACAGGCTGTTTAGGCCCTCGTGCGGCAAGCCCATGTCCGCCTGTGAGGACAGAAAGCTCATGTACGGCAAGCTTTCCGATGCCGACGGCAGGCTTCTTGATGTCTGCCTTTGCACCGTTAGCCGCGCGCCCAACAGCTATACGGGCGAGAACACCGCCGAATTTCAGTGCCACGGCTCGCCGGTGGTGCTGCGCGCGGTGCTCGAGGCGGCGTTTGCACTCGGCGCGAGACAGGCGCTGCCGGGCGAGTTTACAAAACGCGCGTTTTGTAACGGCAGGATGGATCTTGCCGGCGCAGAGGCGGTGGCTGACATAATCGACGCCGAGACCGCCGAGGCTGCCCGCAACGCCGCCGGTCAGCTCGCCGGAGCAATATCGCACAAGATAGACGCGGTGTACGCCGCGCTCACCGACATAAGCTCGCATTACCACGCGGTGCTCGACTACCCCGACGAGGACATCGAGCCGTTTCTCATTGAGCGGTATCGTGAGGATATATCCCGCGCGGAGAAAACTCTCGGTGCGCTCCGCGCAAGCTACGACCGCGGCAGGCTCATGCAGTCGCGATAGTCGGCAGACCGAACGCGGGCAAAAGCTCGCTTCTAAACGCCGTTTTGGGGTATGACCGCGCGATAGTCACGGACATTCCCGGCACAACGCGCGACACCATAGAGGAAAAGCTGAAGCTCGGCGGCGTGCTGCTCAGGCTGACCGACACTGCGGGCATACGCGAAACGAGCGACGAGATCGAGCGTCTCGGAGTTGACCGCTCGCGCCGCGCCATGCACGAAGCGGAGCTCGTCATCGCGGTCATCGACGGCAGCGGAGAGTTTACCTCCGAGGATGCCGATATAATAAAGTGTGCGGAGACTGCGCCGCACGGCATAGTCGTTCTGTCAAAATCCGACCTTGCCAGCCGCGCGGTCATCCCCGAAACGGCGCTCCCTGTCGTCACCGTGAGTTCACGCACCGGCGAGGGCATATCCGAGCTTGAAAGCACGGTGCGCAGGCTGTTTCCGATGCCGGACGCTCCCGCGGGCGAGATACTCACAAACGCACGGCAGTTCGAGGCGGTCAGCCGTGCGCTTGAGTCGCTCACCGCGGCATCTCAGGCGCTGGCTATCGGCTGCACGCCGGACATTGTGCTCACCGAAACGGAAGCTGCGATGTCGGCGCTCGGAGAGCTCACCGGACGCACGGTGCGCGACGAGGTCACGAACAGAATATTCGAGCGCTTCTGCGTCGGAAAATAAAAAGAGTGCCTGATGGCACTCTTTTTTATATTCAGTTTAGCTTCATGTCGCCGTCTTTTATCCAGCCGAGCTTGCGGCAGGCAAGCCCGAACGCCCATGAGAGCAGCGCCGGAAGGACGATGGCGATAAGCGCAAGACCTATCCAGTCGCCCGCCGTGGGCACGATCGCCTTCGCACCGTCGAGCACCGCCTCAGCCGAGGGGTTCGACCAGCCCGTCCATACGCCTATTGGACCTACGAGTCCGCAGGTGCCCATTCCGGATGAGACCGCGGCTCCGTTCATTTCAAGCTTGAACAGGCAGGTCGCAATGGGACCGGTAACGGCGCTCGCCGCTATTGCGGGTATCCATATCTTCGGATTGCGCACGATGTTGCCCATCTGGAGCATCGAGGTGCCCAGACCCTGCGAGACTATGCCGCCCCAGCCGTTTTCCCTGAACGAAACGACAGCAAAGCCGACCATGTTCGCGCAGCAGCCCGCGAGCGCCGCGCCGCCTGCAAGCCCCGTGAGGCTGAGGGCGGCACAGATAGCCGCCGAGGATATGGGCAGCGTAAGCGCGATGCCGACTATCACCGAAACGAGCACGCCCATGATAAACGGCTGCTGTGTGGTCGCCCACTTTATGAGCGTTCCGACTGCCATAGCTCCCTTGCCGATGGGGGCTGCTATGAAATAGGCAGCGCCTATGCCGACAAGGATAGTCACTATGGGAGTTACGAGTATATCTATCTTGGTCTCCTTCGAGACCATTTTGCCGAACTCGGCTGCAAGTATCGCAACTACATACACCGCAAGCGGTCCGCCCGCTCCGCCCATGACATTCGTTGCATAGCCCACCGGTATCAACGAAAACAGCACCATTGCCGGAGCCTTAAGCGCATAGCCTATAGCCACTGCCATCGCGGGTCCGACCATCGCCGAGGCAAACTTTCCTATCGTGTAGCCCACTCCGCCTATCTCGATAAGCGGCGCCGCCAAAAAGCCTATGCCCAGCTGTGTGCCGAGCGTGTCGAGTATCGTGCCGACGAGCAGGGTGCAGAAAAGTCCCTGCGCCATTGCACCGAGCGCATCTATGCCGTAGCGCTTGAGGCTTACCTCAATATCCTTGCGATTAAAGAACGCTTTGAGCTTTGCCATATGCTTTACCTCCGCAAATAAAAAGACCATGTTGGTGTCTTGACACCTGCATGGTCTACTTTAACGCTGTTTTGACCTTTTGTCAATGAGATTGTGTATAAAGAAGTCCCTCGCGCGCAAGCTGGTCCTTTGTCCGCTCAAAGCACTCCTTGTCGGGGCAGGCGAGCGCATGAAGATGTATGCCGCCGGTGAGCTCGCTCAGAGGGCTTGCGTTGCCGCCTATCTTCTGCATGAACTGCGAGACCTCGTAGCGGTTCGACAGATGGAGCTGACCGGTGAGCTGACCGTATATCGGGTGCTCGACCGTTACATTCAAAACGGTGCAGCCGTTATCGACCATGATGTTGAGCTCCTTTTCCATGTCGTCCATTCCGTGCACGCATACAACGGTGTAGACATTCTCGTCCTGCAGCCCCTCGAGCAGATACCCTCGCGGTGTAGCCATTATCTTTTCGCCGGATGCGCGCAGCAGCGCAATATCACCAACGATTATCTGCCGGCTGACCGACAGCTCGTTTGCCAGCACCGTTGCGCTGACGGGGCGTTTGCTCGCCGCAAGCTTTGACACTATATACTCTCGCCGTTTTGATGCTTCCATTGTGTTACCTCTTTGCTTTGAGCATTTCGTCCTTGAGCTCCATGAGCTCTTCGGAAAGATCTACATAGTACTGATGAGGGAAATCGAAGCGCTTGACCTCGGGCCAGAGCGTGCTGACCTGATATGCGCAGTGGCGGCGAATATCGTCAAGGCTCGGCAGATCGTAAACAAGCTCGCCGCCCCTGAATATCGGAACGAGCAGCTCCTGCGCCTTGAAGTTCTCCATCGTCTTGCGCTTCCAGCGCGCCTCGGGATCGCATATCTCAAGCGGCTTTGTATCATCCACCTGCTCGTGGTTCAGGCAGATGTAATCCGCCTCCGCCATACCGTTTTCTTTTTCAAAGAAGCGGTAGACCTTTTTAAAGCCGGGGTTTGTTATCTTGCCAACATTTTCGCTTATCTTTATCTTGGGCTCGATATTGCCCTGAGCATCCTCGACCGCGCACAGCTTGTACACGCCGCCGAACACCGGATCGGATTTCGCGGTTATGAGTCTCTCGCCTACGCCGAAGGAATCGATCTTTGCACCCTGAAGCAGGAGCTCGGTTATAAGGCGCTCGTCAAGGGAATTCGACACCGTTATCGTGCACTCGGTCCAGCCCGCCTCATCGAGCATAGCGCGCGCCTTGCGCGTGAGATACGCCATGTCGCCCGAGTCAAAGCGGATGCCGCATTTTGTTATGCCGAGGGGCTTTAGCACCTCGTTAAAGGCGCGGATGGCGTTGGGAACGCCGCTTTTCATGGAGTTATAGGTATCCACCAAAAGCGTTGCATTCGTCGGATAGGTCTGGCAATACGCCTTGAACGCCTCGTACTCGGAGTCGAACATCTGCACCCACGAATGCGCCATGGTGCCGCCCGCAGGCACGCCGTAGCGCGTGTCGGAAAGGGCGCACGCGGTGCCCGCGCAGCCACCGATGAACGCGGCTCTGGCACCCGTGACGGCGCCGTCGATGCCCTGCGCACGGCGCGAGCCGAACTCGAGCACCACCCTGCCCTCTGCCGCGCGGCAAACGCGGTTTGCCTTTGTCGCAATAAGGCTCTGATGGTTTATCTCAAGCAGCACATAGGTCTCGATAAGCTGAGCCTGTATCGCCGGAGCGCGCACGATCATGAGCGGCTCGCGCGGGAACACCGGCGTCCCCTCGGGAACTGCCCATATGTCGCCCTCGAATTTGAAATTGCGCAGATACTCCAAAAACTCCTCAGAGAACATTTTTCTGCCGCGGAGATATTCTATATCCTCATCGTCGAAGTGCAGGTTCCGGATATAATCCACCACCTGCTCAAGCCCCGCGGCGATGGCAAAGCCGCCGTTATCGGGGTTCTGGCGATAAAACACATCGAAATAGGTTATTTTGTCACCCATGCCGTGGTCGAAATAGCCGTTGCCCATAGTGAGCTCATAGTAGTCGCACAGCATGGTAAGGTTGAGCTTCCTGTCCGTCATAATAGCCTCCGTAGTGTGTCATACATTGAAAGTATGATAATCATACTACCCTGATTATATATCATATTTATTTTTATGCAACCATCGTTATTTAAATATCTTTATAATAATTAACACCACGGCGCAAACCGTGGTGTTAAAATATTTAAATTTTCGCTTACGCTTCTGCGGCGGCTGCCTTTGCAGCCTCCTTCTTTGCTGATGCGGTGACGATAACGAAAACTATCGCTATAACCGCAAAGACTATTATGCCGATAAGCTGTAGGGTGCCGGAATAGGTTCCGTCCTTGAGCGGGTAAGTGTAGCCGTGATAGCGGGTGAGCAGTCCGAAGATGTTGCAGGCAACTGCGAGAGCCGCGGTAATGATACCGAAAACTACCGCCGAGCGCTTGCCGACAAGACCGAGGACGCCACCGACTATGCCGAGGATACCGGTGACCGCGAGCGTCACATAGAGTATCAGGCGCATGGTGAGCTCGTGAGTTACATCCGCAACATGATCGGCTACCGACTCGCGGAAGCTCTTGCACACCACGAGGCACTGGTCGAGGTCGAGGTACGGCTCGCCATTGCGCAGAGTTACGAGCTCGCCGTTTTCATCGTACTTTTTCCAATCGAAGTCCGCACCGAGACGCTGCTCGGGACCGGGCACCGCCATATCGCCGTTGTAGCGGTAAATGGGTGCGTTCTTGTAGCAGGTCATGGTATACTGATCGACAAGTGCCATACCAGCTTCAAATGTCTCAAGGTCTGCCTTGCCGGAGGCAAGCGCCGCGGCACCGGCAGCAAGCTCGTTTGCGCCGTCTGCAAGAGCCGCTTCACCGGCTGCAAGCTGCTTTTCGGCATCCGCGAGAGCCGCTTCACCGGCTGCAAGCTCCGCCTTGCCCGCTTCGAGTTCGGCAAGACCGTCCTCATACTGCTTGAGCATTGCCTTGCCCTCTGCTACCATGTTCTGCATATATGCAGGGAAGTCGGTGACATCGGCAGGGATCTCAAGGCCGAGGCGGGATGCGAGAGGGCGAACAACGCCCACGAACCATGCCTGAGCACTGTCAAAACCGGGCAGGTTTGCAACGGTACCGTCGCGGAACTGAATATACTTCTCAAGATACGGCATGAGCGGCTCGACCTTTGCAAGCAGTTCCTTGCCTTCGTTATATGCGTCCGTATTTGCATCTATCATTGCCTGACCTTCGGCGATCTTGGCTCTGCCCTCTTCAAGAGCCTTCTTGCCCGCCTCATAGTCCATATAGCCTTGATTTAGCTCCGCTTTGCCGGCGTTATAAGCCTGCTGACCTGCGGCATAGTCGTTGAGGCCCTTGCTATAGGTGCCTACGCCGTTGAGGTAGTTCTCTTCGTTTGCCTTGAGCGCATCTATGGCTTTCTCAAGATCGCCGACAACATCTGCCGCCTTCGCGTCATCTTCCTTGTACTTCTTGATCGCGAGACCATCCTTCACGCCGAAGCCGGCTGCGACAAGCGCAAACACGCCCGCAAGCACAAGCAGAATGCTGATAATGGTGGTAAGAGCTGATTTTTTCATTTTTCTCCCCTTAATATGTATTCTTCGCCGCGCAGATCGCGCGTGGTTATTAATATTTTATTAATAAGTTCACACTTTGTCAACACTTTCATAACAAATACTGTTTTTTGTCCGTAAAATCTTGATTGAAATATTTGTGCAATTCTGCTATATTGGATAGGCAGTATAAAAGCTATGCGGAGGTCAGATATGTCTGTAACGATGGATTTTTTCAACGATATAAGCTTTGATATAGCAAAGCAGAAGTACTATAACGCCAACAAGGTCGATGCGAAAATGGCTGAGATAAAGGCGGCTGCGCTTGAGATCATAGAGGAAAACGAGCATTTGCGCTCGGAGCTTGAGCAGATAAATGCCTCCAAGGAAAAGATGGCTCAGCTCCTGCTCGAGGTGCAGAAGCGCGCAGAGAGCGTGGAGGCGGACGCAAAGCGCCGCGCCGAGGAGATAATAGACGATGCCCGACACGAGGCAGAGGGCATAATCGCGCAGAAAAAGCCCGCGGCAGCGGGGCTCACGCCATCGCAGATGGATGCCATCGACAAGCTCAACAAGCAGCTCGACGACCTCACCGTTGCGCAGGCAACTCAGGTATTCAGAATAAAGCAGGCACTCATGGACATGGCACTGGATAAATAATTTACGGCGCCGCCGTAAATGTTAAAGCAGCACCCCCGGCGGGGTGCTGCTTTTCAGCTTTCTATCGTAATTTCGTCTCCGGTTTTGACATCGCCGGATTCGAGGACCTTTACGAATATGCCCTCGCGCGGCATAACGCAGTCGCCGGCGGCTTTGCGTATTGCGCAGTCGTTGTGGCATTCCTTGCCGATCTGCGTGACCTCGCACAGAGCCGTGCCTATGCGCAGCCTTGTGCCCACCGGCAGCGTGTGCACCGCCATGCCCTCAACGAGGATATTCTCCGCGAAAGCGCCGTGCTTCAGCTCAAAGCTGAGCTTTTCCTGAAGCTTTGCGACGCTGGTGACCGAAAGCAGGCTCACCTGCCTGTGCCAGTTTCCCGCATGGGCATCGCCCTCTATGCCCCAGTCCTTACGAAGATGCGCCGCGGGTATCTCGTGCTTTTGTATCCCGCGCACATCGCTTATGCAAATTGCAGCTATCTTAGCCATTTTTTCAGCCTCCTATACGGTACATACTGCGCTGCGCCTCGCTGCGCTCGGTCGCCGAGAGCGCGCCGTGCTTTTCCGGCTTGTGCGATGCCGCGGTGAGTATCGCTCTTTTCAGTGCCTCGCCGTGCAGTCCGCGCACCGGAAGCTCCTCGGCAGAGTGCAGACACGGCTTTAAGCAGCCGTCGGCAGTCAGGCGCAGGCGGTTGCACTCGGCGCAGAAATGGTTGCTCAAGGGGCTTATGAGCCCCACCTCGCCTTTGGCGTCCGGCAGTCTGAACAGCCGCGCGACGGTGTGCTTTTCACTCGGCACCGGCGCAAGCTGCGGCAGGCGCTCGAGCACGACGCTGTCCGGCAGATACGCGGTTGCCGGAAAGTCACCCGTATTGCCGATGGGCATGAGCTCTATAAACCGAAGCTGCACCGGATAGCGCAGCGTGAGCTCCGCAAGGGACTCTATCTCATCATCGTTGAACCCGCCTATCAGAACGGTGTTCAGCTTAACGGGGCTCATGCCTGCATCGAGCGCGGCATGTATGCCGCAAAGCGCGTCCGCGAGCCTGCCTCCGCGGGTTATCCGCTCGTATTTTTCCGGAACCAGCGTGTCGAGGCTTATGTTTATTCTGCGTATGCCGGCGTTATACAACTCCTCCGCGCACGGTGCGAGCAGAGTTGCGTTTGTCGTCAAGCTCATATCCTCGATGCCGTCTATTGCTCCGAGAGCGCGCACGAGTGGGATTATATCGCTCCTCACCAGCGGCTCGCCGCCGGTTATGCGCAGCTTTTTCATGCCGAGACCGGCTGCCGCGCGGGCTATCTCCACAAACTCGTCGGCGCTCATCGCCGTTCGGCACGGGCACTCCGCCATGCCGTCCGGCGGCATACAGTAGCGGCACCGCAGATTGCAGCCGTCGGTCACTGACATACGCAGATATTCAATTTTTCTGCCGTAACCGTCAGTCATATTTGCATCTCCGTTTACTCGCAGAATACTCCTCTGCTCTTTCTGAATTCCGCGATACGCTCGTCGCGGATAACGCCGTCCTTTATAACGGTCGCCTTTTTGAGCGACTCGGGGTACTCGTCGAAATCCTTCTCGATAATGGTATCTATATACTTTACAATCCCCTCGCTGAGCACCTTTGTGACGGTGATGGGGTACATTGCCGGAGTGTTGTCAACGGCATAATGCACAACGCCGTCAACGGTGTAAACGGGGTCGTCTATCGTCGTCGGGTGGGAGGTCTCTATCTCAAGATGCGGGTCGCAGCTCACATCTATTATAAGCGTTCCGGGCTTCATCTTCTTGAGATCCTCTTTATAGATTATCCTATCGGTGCGGGAGGTATCCCACATAACGCAGTTTATGAGCACATCGTAATCAAACATATTTCTGCGGAAAAGCTTTTCAAGGCGGTGGCTGTATACATCGACCTTTGCGCCCAGACCGTTCAGAATGCGCATGGCTCCCTTTGCGGTCTGTCCGTTGCCGAGGATTGCAACATGCGTATCATACGGCATCTTGCCGCAGTAGCGGAACGCCTGCATCACTGCCGCCTCGCCCGCGACCTCGCGGTTGCGGTAGAAGATATATCTGCCGTGCTCGAATATCTCCTCCCAAGCGACAACGGTGTGCTTTTTGCGGATCATATCGCTTGTAAACTCTATATTCTGCACAGCGTGCGCCCAGCCGAACATGATCTTGCTGTTCGCTATCTCGTCGAGGTAGTCGGCATCGCCGAGCTTGACATCGGTGATAATGTCGCAGGCAAGAGCCTCCTCGCGGGAAACGATGTTCGCGCCCTTTGCGCGGTACTCATCGTCCAGAGCTCCGACGGCATCACCGTAGCCCTCCTCAAAATACAGCTTATCGACATTTTTTATCTCGCCGAGCTGCTCGGGCAGCAGCGCGCGTCTGCCCTCGCCGTTTTTGTGGCTTATAAGAAATCCTATAGTTTTCATTTCATTGCTCCTTTACCATTTCTTCAGCTCATATTTCTGTGCCTTGAGCGCGAGCTTATCGCGGAAGAACGCTTTGAACTCGTCCGAATGCTCGGCTACCTTGTGCAGATCCTGATGTATGTTTATCTCGATTATCTTAAATCCGTCATCGGTTATCGCAATGTCAAAGCCCAGGTACTCAAGCTCCGGCATGAAATTGCATATGTCGGTTATGCCCTTTTTCATCAGCTCCCAGTTGGGGACGATGCCCTCTATCTCAACTCCGGTGTCCGGATGTATGGGGCAGGGCGTGAATTTATGGTTGATTATCCGCTCGGCGCAGTAGTAGCGTCCGGTAGGAATGTCGACCTTCGCGCATATGCCGCCGTAGCCGACATTGTCGGTAAAGCCCGTTGCCGAGGAGCCGATGCGCATATATGTCTGCATTATCTTCGGCTCATATGCCGACTGGTTCACGACCGCAACGCGGATGGTGTTGACGGAATTGGGGTATATCTTCTTAAGCTCGTGGTGCATGAAGAGGTACTCGGTGATAATGTATATCGACTTAAATGACTCTATCATCTGAGTTATCTCGTCCTCGGTCATCTTCTCGCCGTTTATGAGATACCTGCCGTCGGCATACTCCATGCGGTAGAACCCGTCGCCGTGAGTTCCCGAGGAGGGCTTGAGCGCAAGCAGCTTCTCCTGTCGCAGCAGCCTGAACAGCTCTTCAAACGACGCGCCGTAGCCCTCGGGAATGTCCTGAAGCGCCTTTATGCAGGTCTCGCCCTCAACCTTGATTATGTCGTAATAATACTTTGCGAAATACTGCTTATACGGCTCGAACACATATCGCGTCGTCGTTTTGTCGTTTATCCAGACCTGATAGCCGTTGTTTATCCTGTTCAGCCAGTGGTACTGGTAATCCGAGAGAAAGTCCTTGTAGTTATCCTTCGTGAGCCCATATTGCTTTATCCTGTATGACATGAACCCGCGCTTATAGCACCAGAGCTTCTGCCCGAGAGTGGTCCCCTTATTGTGCAGCAGATCGTCCCACACGGAGCTCATCCAAAGCTTCTGCATATACGAGCGCATACCCGGGCGGCAGAACCTGCGCACGAACGCCTTAAAGCGCTTATCCTTAAACGCCTTGAACCACTTTTCGCGCGTTACGACGACCGTTTCGCGCTTTTTCTCAAGCCTTGCGAGCAGATAATCGTTCAGACGCTCACTGTGCGCTATCGGCGGAAGCTCGGGATTCGTGTCGATGGAATCGACGACAAAGCCGTCCTCGGTGAGGATAACGCCGACGGAGAAATACTCGATCTCGCTTATGAAATGCGAAATTTCACCCACCGCGCGGCAGATCTCGTCCCACTGTCTGAGCTTTGCGCCGTCGAGCATTCCGTCGGGCGTTACGGCGCGGCAGTTTATCTTATCGCCGTCAAGCTGCGTGTAATAAAAGTCCAAAAGCTCCGTATCCCTGAGCTTTTCGTTTGCGACATAAATGCGGATGATGCCCATATCCTCGGGCTTTACGCGGTAGGGCTCGGCTATCACATAGCCGTATTTAAATGTAGAGATGAGCTCATAGAGGCTGTCTCTGTCATAGCTGTCGCTCTTGCAGGGGTTGGGCATGAACTCCTCGGGCAGATCCTCGGGGTAATCCTCGCTGAGCAGATAATCTCTGTCGTAATCATCCCCGTGCATGTCCATGCGCACGCGGCATATCTCATCCTCGCACAGCTTGTAGCTGTTATCGCCGGTGCGCACTATCCTGTACGCGCTGCGGTAAGCCGAGAAGCGGTCGGGACGGATGATGAGCTCGCCCTTTTCGTCGAGGAGCTTTATGAAATCATCATAATTCTCGCCGTCGGCGCGCTCGATGGTGTCTATCGGCAGAAATACCTTTTTGTTCTCGCGCTCGATGATGTTGAAATAAAGCCTTGGCAGGTACTCGCGGTAGTCTATGAGCACCTTGTTCGCCGTTACGAGATCCCGCACCCACTTTGTAAAGCTGTTGTTGAAGGGCTTGAGGTACATATAATCGAGGTCGGTTATATACTTGTCCGGCGCGTTTTTAAGGTCGTACTTTGCGATGCTGTCGGAAAAGTATTTATGCTCGTGAGCCCATTTCTTATCCGCCGCCGAAACGCCGTTATCCGTCTTGAGATCATTGCATACTTTTTTATAATACGAGTTGGCAAGGCGTCTTGAATAGCCCTGTCTCAGCCATGGGCGGATAAACACCTCTCGTTTTATCCTTGCGAATATACCCATATCGCCACTCCTCTCTGTAATGCGAATTACGCGCAAATATCCATTTTAACTTTTATATTATATTACAAGCCTCGACAAAATTCAATCCTGACGGCGAAATATAAGTATTTGCCAACGCGCGGCTGTTATAGTATAATGATATAATACATTACTCTACTTAACGGAGGCATCTATGCGGGCTTCAAGGCTTATAAAAAGCGCCGCTCTGCTGTTTCGCGGCTTTACATTTGCCACTGCCGGTCAGTGGCTGTATCTTGACAGCATAAAAAAATACAAGCGCAAAAACAACATCGGCATGAGCGACAAGGATATATTCTCGCTTCTGCCGTTTGACGCGAAGTTTGACAAGCTCTTCGGCGATATGCTGTCCATGCGCTATGCGCTCGACAAGCACCCCGAGCTTCTGCCCGAGCTTTACTACAGTCTGCTCACGCGCGACGGCGAGAGGTTCATACTCCCGCTCAACGGCTCAGCCGAGCAGAGCATCGACGCCGTGATGCGGCTTATCCGCGATAAGGGTGAGGTGCTCGTGCGCAGCGCTTCAAACTCTGTTAAGACAAAGGAGCACATCTACGCCTTCAGAGACGGCGAATATACGATAGACGGCAGCACCGAAGCTCCGGACACGGTGCGGGAAAAGCTTCTGAACGCACCCGACGGAACGCTTATCGCCGAGCAAACTGCATCGGTCTTCGCGCCCACGGTGCACATAGCGTTCATAAACAGAGGCGATGAGCCGGAATTTCTGTTTTCCGTGCTCACGCAGCCGCAAGAGGGCGCACCGCAAAACTGGTACACTCAGAACCGCGAGATAAGCTCCGTTTCCGAGCACGGAGAATACGACGGTGGAGTTATCGCGGGCTTTGACGGCATCACGGCGCAGCTTCGCGGCATAGCAGCCGAGTTTCCGGAGCTTGAGTACCTGAATTTTGCCCTGCGCCTTACCGACGGCGGCTTTAAGATACACCGGGTCGATACCGGCGCGGACCTTACATATCTCGAGCATTTCAACGATAAAACGGCGGAGTTCATTCTCCTAAAGCGCCGCTCAAAGCCGAAATTTGTCGGCTTCAAACGGGCACTCACGATAATCGACCGGTATATGTGGAGCCTCAGAGCCAAAAGGCACGGCTTCATGGACTATATGTACCGCGGCTGGAAAAAGGCTCTGCGTGAGGACGATCACGACAAATTCACAACGCGCGCCGAGAAAAAATGGGCTCACGAGCGCGGGTTTTTATCCTACCACATAAGGCAGTACGGTCTCACGGAGGAAAACTACCGCAGCTTTCTCTCCGACCGCGACTACAAGTGGCTCAGGCCGCTCAACAACGACTACCGCAAGCTGCTGTGGGATAAGGTCACGCTCAGATACTGCCTGGATAAATACAGCCGGTATCTGCCGGAGTATTACTACCACATCGTGCCGCGCGACGGCAGGCAGCAGCTTCTGAAGATGCCGGACTGCCCCGAAAAATATGCCCGCAGCTTTGACGGGCTGCTGGCGCTCCTGCGCGATAAAAAGCTTCTTGCCATGAAGCCCACCGTCGGCTCGCACGGCATAGGCTTTTACAAGCTGCAATATAGCGGAGAGCACTACATCGTAAACGATGAGACCATGGGCGAGACTGCGATGCTCGCGTTTCTCTCAGGGCTCAATGATTACTACAACATCTCCGAGTACATCGTTATGCACCGCGAACTGCGCGAAATTTACAGCGAGGTCGCGTGCACGGTGCGCATAATGGTCATAAACCGCACGGGTCTCGACCCCGTTATTGAAAACGCATATTTCCGCATCGGCACGAAGAGCACGGGCTTCACCGACAACATAGGCTCCGGCGGCGTTTTTGCCTATGTCGATGAGAAAACCGGCGTTTTCCACGATGCCGAGGTCATAAAGGAGCACATCATAACCCCCTGCCCCACGCATCCGGACACCGGCATTGCCATAGAGGGCACTCTACCGCACTGGGACGAGGTCGTAAGCACCGTTACGGAGATATGCCGGTATATAAGCCCGCTGGAGTATCTCGGCTTCGATGTCGTTATAACCGACTCAGGCTTTAAGATCCTGGAGATAAACACACACCAGGACCTGCACCGCTATCCGACATATAACGAGAATGTCCACGCCTATTTTATGCATAAGCTTGAGCTCAAGCGTCAAGGCAAAAAGCTCTGCTAATGTTAATATTTTTAGGGTGACAAAACGGTGCATTAATCGTATAATAGGCTGATTTTAAGTTTTAATACGATCTGCGCCGATACATACAACGGAGGGGCATTATGAAAATAGCCATAACTCTGCTTCGCTGGGTCATGAACTTCATCTACTTTTTCCTGAAGCTCTTCCCCACCGACCGCAACAAGGTCATATTCCTCAGCCGCCAGTCGAACACCGTCACAGAGGATTTTGATTTCCTCGCCCGCAGGCTCGAAGAGCTCAAGCCCGATGTCAGAATAGTCATGATAACAAAGCGCATTGACAAGGGCATCGGCAATCTGCTCTCCTACTCGATAGCAACGCTGCGCAGCATGTACCACCTCGCAACGGCGCGCGTATGCGTGCTCGACTCCTACTGGCCGGCGGTGTCGGTGCTGCATCACAAAAAGCAGCTCGCCGTTATCCAGATGTGGCACGCCATGGGCAAGATAAAAAAATCCGGCTACCAGTCGCTCGGCAAAAAATTCGGCAGAAGCGATGTGATAGCGCGCCAGATGCGCATGCACCGCAACTATGATGTCGTTATCGCGGGCGGCAGGGCGTTTAACCCGTTCTACTGCGCCTCGTTCGACATCGAGCCCGATATTCTATACAATGTCGGTCTGCCGCGCATGGATAAGCTGCGCGAGGGCGTTGCGGACGCAGAGCGCGAGTTTTACGACATTTACCCCACACTGCGCAGGAAGAAGATAGTTCTCTACGCGCCGACCTTCCGCAAGGGTCAGGCGCTCGACCCCAAGGAGCTCGTAAAGGCGTTCCACTTTGACGGCAGTCAGGTGCTCATCATAAAACGCCACCCGAACCAGCTTCTTGTTGTCGATAACCTTGCGCCGGCACTCACCTGCCCAGGCATACCGACCTCGATGATACTGTCGGTGTGCGACTGCGTTATAACCGACTATTCCGCGATAACGATAGAAGCCGCGCTGCTCGGCAAGCCCGTTTACTTCTACCTGTTCGACTACGAGGATTACCTCGACCACAATGGGCTTAATGTAAAGCTCTTCGACGAATTTCCCGACTGCATATTCCGCGATCCGGAAAAGCTCGCCGACGCTATAGACAGCGGCGAATACGACATGGATAACTACCGCCGCTTCTGCCGCAAGTATCTGCCCGATCAGAACGGCAGAGCCACCGACAAGATCGCCGGACTTATAATCGACTGTATGGAGAGAGATAAACATGATGCGATTTCTGAGCATATTGCTCGCCAAAATCAAATTGATAGTACTGTGGATAGTGAGGATACTGTTTGCGCCGAATCACTTTAAGCTCCCGCTCCACACAAGGCTTTACTACTGCATTTTCGGCGGCTACATGGTCGATCAGGCCGCCATGTACGACTTTAAGCACAACGACAAAAAGCAGTATCTTTCCGAGTTTGACTGGTATCGCTCGCGGTGCATAAACGACCCGTACAGTGAAATGCTCAATAATAAGGTAGTTTTTACGCAGATAGTCGAGCGCTATTGCAAAACGCCGGAGATATACTGCGTCAAAAAGGATAAGCGCCTTGCCGGTATGAACGGCAGGGTGATAAACGGCTATGACGACCTTATAACGCTTCTGCACGAGACCGGCGCATTCGTCGTAAAGCCCGTTCGCGCAGGCAAGGGCAAGGGCGTTTATATCGTAAAATATAACGGTCACGGCATCATTTTAAACGATGAGCCTCACACGGAAGCCGAGCTGAAGGCACGGCTCGAGCACGATAACGAGTGGCTCATCTGCGCCTATGCCGTACAGGCAGAATACCTCAATAAGATATACGCAAACTCTGCAAACACCCTGCGCATGATAGTTCTGCGCTCAGCCGAAACGAAAGAGTTTGAGCTGTGCTTTGCCGTTCAGCGCATAGGCGCTGCGTGGACGGGCGCAGTCGATAACGGCAGCCGCGGCGGGCTTGTCGCCAATGTCGATATTGCCTCGGGCAAAATGAGTCATGCGCGCACCCTGCATAACCTCACCGTTTACGAAACTCACCCAGACACCGGCGCACCCATAGAGGGCGTAACCATCCCCAACTGGGATGCGATAAAGGCGGGCGTTCTCGATGCAAGCCGCAATTTTCCCTACCTTGACATAATCGCGTGGGACATACTCCCCACCGACGAGGGCTTCACCGTTATAGAGGCCAACACCTCCTCGGGCGTTAACATCATTCAGCTCTGGGGACCCCAGCGCTATGGCAGACTGGGCGAATTTTACCGCGAGCATGGTATAATCAAATGAAGTATGTCATAATGGCTGACGGCAAGGGCAGCCGGTGGAACAATTTCATGGGTCACTCAAAGCACCGCATACGCATTGAGGGCGAAACGCTGATCGAACGCACCGTTCGCCTTGTGCACGAGTACGATAAATCAGCCGAGGTCATCATCACCTCGCACGATGTCTCCCTCTCAATAGCCGGTGCCGAGCGCTATGAGCCGAAAAATAATGTTCTGGAGATAGACCGCTTCACAGCCGAGCTGATAGAGGACGATATGTGCTTTCTCTACGGTGATGTGCTCTACTCCGAGCAGGCGATGGAAACGATAGTATCCCGCCGCGGCATTTCTCCCATGCTGTTTTTCGGAAGCCGCGACAGCATATGCGCGGTGCTCATAAAGGACGGGGCGCTGTTTAAAGACCTTTACCTTGAGGTGCGCAGACGCTATGTTGAGGGCGAGATCTCAGAGTGCAAGGGCTGGCAGGTTTATCACCTGTATGCCGGTCTCCCGCTCATGGGCAGAGACATAAGCTCGGACTACATTGTGCTCGACAGCTTCACCCGCGACTTCAATTCTCCCGAGGACTACCTCGGCTTTGCGTCGAAAAATTAATATGGAATTATGCATAGGACTGTGTTATAATGACATGATTGTATTCAATTGTGTCATTGTGCACGGTCTTTTTTAAGGAGAACTTTTAACCTATGACTTCGGACAAGACGACCAATAAGGGCTTTCTTCTTGCTGAACTTATAAGGCGGGATTTCATAAAAAAGTATAAGCGCACCACCTTCGGAATACTGTGGAGCGCTCTTTCGCCGCTGTTTCTGCTGCTGACCATGGATGTGGTTTTCGGCACATTTTTCGGACGCAATATGCCGCACTACACGATATACCTGTTCTGCGGTCTGCTGCTTTTCAACTACTTCTCCTCCGCAACGCGCGGCTCGATGAAAGTTTTGTACGATAATGCGCCGATATTCAGCAAGGTCCCCGTTCCCAAGCATTATTTCCTCATATCGCAGAGCGTTGCTCAGGCGATAGACTTTTTTGTTTCGCTGCTGGTATTTTTCATTTTCGTCGCCGTTGACGGCATTGAGTTCCACTGGCGGTTCGTGTATCTTCTCTATCCCATGGCGTGCCTCTATTTCATAAACTTCGGCATAGGGATGTTTTTGAGCACGGTGTACATATTCTTCCGCGATGTAAATTACCTCTGGCCCGTTATAACAAGGATCATAATGTACGCCTCCGCGATATTCTACGATGTTTCCATCCTGCCCGGCATAATGCGCAGGCTTTTAAACTGCAACCCGCTGTATATGTGCGTTGACTACTTCCGCCAGCTTATAATCCATTCCACGGTACCGTCGATATCCACGCACCTCATCCTCTTTGTAATGGCGGCTTTCTGCGCATTCATCGGCTGGTTCACCTACCGCATCGCGCGCGACAAGATCGCGCTGTATGTGTAAGGAGGCGGCGATATGGAAGAAAACAAAGTCCTTGTACTTGACGATGTTTCGGTGCGCTACCGCAAGCAGGATTCGCGCTCGACCTCGGATATCGTAAAGCGCATACTCGGAAAGAGCCCCCGCTCAAACGAGTTCTGGGCGCTTAAAAATGTGTCGTTTTCGCTTGAAAAGGGCGATATGCTCGGCGTTGTCGGCAAAAACGGCGCGGGCAAATCGACGATGATGAAGGCCATCAGCGGAACGCTCACTCCCGCCTCGGGCACTATTGAGAAGAAGGGGCGCATATGCGCGCTGCTCGAGCTCGGCACAGGCTTTGACCGCGAAATGACCGTGCGCGAGAATGTTTACCTCCGCGGCGCGTTCATGGGCTATTCCCGAGAGTTTATCGACTCAAAATACGATGAGATAATCGACTTTGCCGATATGCGCGAGTTCCAGAACAGCCCGTTCAGAACGCTCTCGAGCGGCATGAAAAGCCGCATAGCGTTTGCCATTGCGAGCATGGTGGAGCCCGACATAATCATCCTTGACGAGATATTCGCCGTCGGCGACGGCGACTTCCGCAAGCGCAGCCAGCAGAAAATGCAGAGCATCATAGACTCCGGCGACACGACCGCTCTCATGGTCTCGCATTCGCTGCAAACGGTAAGAAATCAGTGCAACAAGGTGCTGTGGCTCGACAAGGGCCGCATGGTCATGTTCGGAAAGCCCGATGAGGTATGCGATGCCTATGCCGAGTATCTCAACACCGGCAAGCTCCCGCAGACGGAGTCGCTCAAGAACACTCAGGAAAGCCCCCGCAACAAGCTCAAGAAAACCACAGGCAAGGTCGTTGCCGAGGTGTTTGTTTATTTCATGCTCATTCTGGCTGCCGTCCTCGGCTGCTTTGTCTGGGCGCAGTACGATCTGCTCAAATCATATTACTACGCGCAGAACATGACCCCCGAGCAGATAATGCAGGTAGCTGGAAACTATCACGGCGAGATAGACGAGCTTCTCGAGGTGGACACCTCGCGCTGGGACTATAACATTTTCAAAGAAGGCGCGCAGCGGATAATAAACGAAGAGGCGACCTACACCGACATCGCCAAGGAGGTCCTGCTCCAGGCGGGAGACCTCAGCCGCCAGCAGTACAAGAAAGCGCTTGCCGCAGCGGAGATCGAGGCTATAAAATATTCGCACATGGCGCGGTTGGATGCGCTCGTCGAGGAGATACGCGCGGAGTTTTACTCCCAGCCCGAGGGCAAATACCGCAGCCTTATGGTGTATGCCTACTTCAATTGCGACAGGTTCTACGACCTCGAAGAGGCGTGCGAAAACGATATGCAGGAGGTCATTGAGGAGATACGCGCATTCCAGCGCAAAGCAGGTGAGCCGGAGGAGCTTGCCGACCGGGTGTGGAACGCCTACAAATGCGAAAAGACCTATCTTCTCTCCTACTACTGCGTTAAATTAAGATAGTCACAGCTGAAGAGCCGCCCCGAGGGGCGAATTCAGATAAGGATAATTCGCCCTGTAAAAAGCCTTTTTCCCCGATGCTGCGTTAAAGCTCTAAGTCATATATATCCACTATGCCCATCGAGCTTCGCCTTGCCTCGGAAAAAATCCAATTTTACAGGGTGCGCAGCAGTTTTGAGCGAGCTATTTTTTGTTAAGACAAAACAACAAATCTCCGGCAATACTTTGTGTATTACCGGAGATTTGTGTGCAGTATGGGCGGAAAAGAGCCGGTCAAAGCCGATTTTTCCTTACCTGAATCCGCCCAATGCTCCGGCTCTATACTTTTTGTTCAGAATTTGACAAAAGCCGCGCTATGATATATTATGTCCTCACATTATTTTAATTTTTAAAAGGAATGATGCAAATGGAGAATATAACAGCCAAGGCGCCGTGGAAGGCGCACTTGGGCGAGGTTCCCTTTACTCTCGACTATTTCGACGGCTCGATGTTCGAGGCTGTAGAGGCTATTGCTGAAAAATATCCAAATAATGTCGCATTCGATTTCATGGGCCGTTCTACTACTTATAAGACGCTTATAAAAGAGATCGAGGCGTGCGCAAAGTCGCTGCGCACCATCGGCGTTCGCGAGGGCGACAAGGTCACCATCGCAATGCCCAACTGCCCGCAGGCGATACAGATGTTTTACGCCGTTAACCTCATCGGCGGCATCTGCAACATGATCCACCCCCTGTCCGCGGAAAAAGAGATAGAGTTTTACCTCAACGAGTCGGAATCGGTAACGGCGATAACTCTTGACCAGTTCTACAACAAGTTTGAGAGCATCCGCCACAACACCAAGGTGGTCAATATTGTCATCGCCAGCATAAAGGACGAGCTGTCAAAGCCCGTCAAGGCGGGCTATATGCTCACCGAGGGCAGAAAGATAAAGAAGATCCCCGAGGACGCGCCCGTTATCCGCTGGAAAGAATTCCTGCACATAGGCAGGCACTGCTTCTATAATTACAAGGTAAAGCGCACGGGCTCCGACCCCGCCGTCATCCTCTATTCCGGCGGCACCACCGGCACCACCAAGGGCATTCTGCTTTCAAACCGCAACTTCAACGCCCTCGGTCAGCAGGTCATCGCGGCAAACCCGATGTTCCGCGTCGGCGACAAGATGCTCGCGGCAATGCCTCTGTTCCACGGCTTCGGTCTGGGCGTATGCATCCACACGATGCTCTCGCAGGGCGGCAGATGCATCCTCATCCCGCGCTTCACCGCCGAGACCTACGCAAAGCAGATAACGAAATACCACTGCAACTTCATCGCCGGCGTTCCCACGCTTTACGAGGCGCTGCTCAGGCTGCCGAGCATGGATAAAGCAGACCTCAGCTCGCTCAAGGGCGTTTTCTCCGGCGGCGACAGTCTCTCCATTGAGCTCAAGAAGAAGTTCGACAAGTTCCTGTACGACCACAACGCGAAGATACAGATACGCGAGGGCTTCGGTCTTACCGAGTGCGTGACCGCGAGCTGCCTCACCCCGCCGCACATGGCAAAGGAGGGCAGCATCGGTCTGCCGTTCCCCGACACCTATTACAAGATAGTCGAGCCCGGCACGGATAAGGAGCTGCCCTACGGTGAGGAGGGCGAGATCCTCATAGCCGGTCCCACCGTTATGATGGAGTATGTAAATCACCCCGAGGAGACCGCTCAGACCCTGCGCAAGCACGACGACGGTCTTACATGGATGTACACGGGTGACCTCGGCATGATGGACGACGAGGGCTTTATCTACTTCAAGGGCCGCGCCAAGAGAATGATAATCACCTCCGGCTACAATGTCTATCCCGGTCAGCTTGAAAATATCCTCGACGCTCATGAGTATGTGCACATGAGCTGCATCATCGGCGTTCCCGACCCCTACAAGATGCATAAGGTTAAGGCGTTCGTTATGCTCAAGCCCGGCGTTCCCGAAAGCCCCAAGACCAAGGAAGCCATTCTTGCATACTGCCGCAAGAACATTGCGAAATACGCGATGCCGTATGACATCGAGTTTCGCCGCGAGCTGCCGAAAACGCTCGTCGGCAAGGTCGCTTACCGCGTTCTCGAGGAGGAAGAGGAGGCCAAGCGCAAAGCAGAGGAGCAGTTCAAGGCTTAATGATAATCGCCTGCCTGATACTCATTGGGCAGGCAATTTTAACACTTCGGTCACTATTTTAACAGTTTTCGCCTTGAAGCACAGTATTGCGTATGTTATAATTTCTCCGATTTTGAGGTGATATAAATGAATAAAAAATTTAAAAATTCACTCGTTATACTTATGCTCTCAGCAATTGTATGCCTTCTGTGCGCCTGCGGCGGCAAGGACGATCCCGAGCCCACGCCGGAGCCGAGCTATAATCCGCCTTCGGTGAACACTCAGGCGCCGCAGGGTCCCGAGGAGACCTCCTCGCCGGCAGGCCCATCCGGAAGCTCCGCTCAGCTCGGCGAGACAGCCGACGCCGGCGGCGATTACATTTCGCGCATGGTGTTTATAGGCGACAGCACGACCTACGGTCTCAAGGCCTATGATGTTCTGCCCGCATCGCAGATATGGACTCCCACAAGCGGCACTCTTGCGCTGTTTAACCAGTCGGTCGCAACTATACTCTACCCGCCCACCGGCGAGGAGATACCCATAACCGATGCCGTAGGGCGCGCAAAGCCCGAGTATATCGTGCTCACCATCGGTGTGAACGGCGTTTCCATGATGGATGAGGAGTCGTTCAAGTCCCAGTACACCGCCCTTGTCGAGCGCATAAAGTCCGTCAGCCCCGACACGAAGATAATCTGCAACTCCATCTACCCCGTCGAGGCTTCCTATGAGGCGAAGGATAACGGCATAAACAACGAGGTCATAACCCGCGCAAACGGCTGGATACTCTCCGTTGCGGAGCAGACCGGCGCCAAGTATACCGACTCGGCATCCGTCCTCAAGGGCAGTGACGGAAAGCTCGTGCACGAATACGGCAACGGCGACGGCATTCACCTGAACGCCTCCGGTTTCGAGCGCGTTCTCGGCTATCTCAAGACTCACGCTTATCTTTAATGCGAGGTACTTTACATGAAAAGAATTTCCACATCCATAACCGCTTTTATACTTATGACCTGCCTGCTGTGCGGATGCAGCGTCAGCAAGGGCTCCACCGATCCCGATATGCAGGATGTCGCCGATGCCGTTTTCGCGGCATCTCAGATCAACATGGACGATATGTCCCAGATCCCCGATGATTATGTCGCCGACATCATGCAGATAGACCCCACTTATTACGAGCTCCGCAACACCATCATCTCCACCATAGGTATAAACCTTAACGAATACGGCATATTCAAGGCTACCAGCAAGGAAAATGCCGACAAGATAGCGACCGCCCTCAACGAATATATCGACTACCGTCAGGACGCATGGATGGACGGCTATATGCCCGATGAAAAGCCCAAGCTCGATAACGCCGAGGTCTGGCAGCAGGGCAACTATGTCATGTACGCCATTTTGAGCGACGATGCACGCACCGCCGTGAAATCCGCGTTCGAGAGCTGCTTCGAGGGCTGAGAAATGAAGCTTATATGGCATTGCCACGCCTGCTTTGAGCTTGACACCCCGCTCGGCAGCGTGGTGTTTGATCCATATGCTCCGGGCAGCGTGCGCGGTCTCAGGCTGCCTCGGCTGCACGCCGATGCCGTCATATGCAGCCACGGTCACTCCGATCACAACTACACCGAAGGCGTTGAGCTGTCGGGAACGGAGCCTCGCTTTGCCGTTACGCAGGTGAAGACATTTCACGACGGTCAGCTCGGCAAAATGCGCGGGGATAACCTGTGCACCGTCATTGAAGCGGGCTCCGTGCGCATAGCGCATCTGGGCGATCTCGGTCACGCGCTCACGCCGGACACGGTGTCTCAGCTCGGGAAGATAGATGTGCTCATGATACCCGTCGGCGGGTTCTACACCATCTGTGCAAAGCAGGCGCGCGAGGTCGCAATAGCGCTTGGCGCAAAAACGATAGTCCCGATGCACTATTCCGGCGACGGCATCGGGCTTGAAAATGTCGCTCCGGTGGATGATTTCCTCTCGCTCTGGAATGAGGACGAGATAGTCCGTCTTGGAGGCAATGAATATGACATACAGCCGGCCGATAAACGCCGCATAGTCGTTTTCGAGCCGGACAAAAGCTGCATAATATGAAAAACCGAGGTCAATTGACCTCGGTTTTATTTTATAAGCTTGATCAACATCTTTTCAAACTCGGGCAGAATGCTGCTGTCGGACGCGAGAATGAGATTCTTGCCATACATCTTCATATACGCCTCGAGGCTGAGCTTCGTGTCGGCGGCATAGATGACGGGGATCACGATTATGCCGCGTCGTTTTGCCTCGTGTACCGCGCTGCGCACATCCTCTATTGCCTCCGCCTCGCCCCTGTATGCAGACGGCAGCCCGTCGGACAGAACGACCAGTATCCTGCGCTTTTCGCAGCGCTTTATGAGCTCCATGGACGCAACGCGGATGGAATAGCCGTCCTTATTACCGTTTCCGGCGGAAAGCTGCGTTATCGCATCAAAGCAGCGGCTGCCGAACTCCTTTTGCTCGAAATCCTTTATGACGCAATGCTCGACGATGTCCGGTCCGCCGTCGAAGGCGACTATCTTCGTATAGGCTATATCCTTCAGCGCCTCCTCTATCATCGCAGCCGTCATGAGCGCCGTGAAGAGCTTCGAGCTGCCGTTGCCGAGCCCCGTGCCCATGCTTCCGCTGCGGTCGATGAGCAGATAAAAGGCGGTCTCGCGCGTTTTCGGCGGCGTTTTGCTCTTGAATATGTGCCTTGAGCCGAGCGGAATTTTCCACAGCTCGCTTTCCGAGAGTGCGCCGCGCCGCTGACTGAGGCTGCGTCTGCGCTGCTCACGCAGGATGCGGTCGAGCCGCTTGTGCATCTGCCGGGCCTTTTCTGCGTACTGCGGCGGAAGTCTGCGCCGAGTGGGAGCTATGCTGCTCTCTTCAAATTTGACGGAGGAGTAAGCTCCCGCAAGCTTCGAGCGGTCGTCAAGGCTCAGACGGCTTGCGCCCGCGGCTTGAACGGTGCTCAGTTTTTCATACCGCCGCTCGCGCAGGAGCTCCGATGCCGCGCTGCCGAGCATCTGATTGAGCTCCGCCTCGGTCAGCGCCGTCGAGCGCTTGCGGGAAAATCCCGCACCGATGACCTCGCGCACGGAGTTCGGTCCTTCGGCAAAAGCCTTGGAGAGGGCGCTTCCGGAGTCGTTTTTTATGCCGAGCGAGCTGCTCTGTCCGTGGTTTGTCGAGCGTCCGGCGCTCGACGACGCGCCCCTGTCCTCTCGTCCGTCAGTTCCTGCGCTGTCCTTAGGCTTCACATCGGATCCCGTGAGACTGCCGCTCATATCGCCGTGGCGCTCGGAATTATCTCCGCTGCCAGGGCTTGCGCTGTTGCCTTTATCGCCGTCGGCATCGTCGCCGTCGTCGGGCGTGCCCTTGCGCTCGGTTTCCGGCTCGGGCGCGTGACTGCGCAGATAGCTGTCGCTGCCGTCGCCGCGCTGCTCAAGGCGCGTTTCGGCTGAAAACGCATAGTCCTCGATCTGCGCGTTTATCCTCTCGAGCGCTGCGGGCAGATCGGGCTCTGCGCCGCAAAGCCGCGCAAAAAGCTCCGCCGTGCCCGTTAACATCTGTAAGCATATCCTCTCACAGTCAGCACAGGTCTTTGCGACGGCGGCTGCGTCAATCAGCCTTTTTATCTCCCCGTCGAGACCCGAGCCGAGGCCCGTGAGCGCGCATATCTCAAGCCGCGCGAAAAACTCCTCCAGGGTGCCGTCCGGCTCGAGGCTGTCCGTTTTTGTATAGCTCACAAAGCGCAGCATGGGGACATAGCCCGGGAAGCGGCAGCAGATGATGTTGTTCACTCTCGCATCCTCGAGGATGTTCATGACCCGCTGCCCGAGTATGCGCCCGACAAATGGGCGAAAGCCCCGCTCTTCAAAAAGGCGCTCGGAAAATTCGCACACTCTCTTTAGAGCATCGGAATCGGAGCTGTTATCGTGCTGCACCTCGTGCGCCAAAAACACGCGAAGTCCCGCCGTCCAGTGGCGGCGGTCAAAGTCGGGGCGCAGAAGATACGGCACACCGCCGAGGATCACCTGCCCTCCCTCAGTGCGATTTTTAAGCGAGGTATCGAGCTTCACGGCGGAAACGAGCTCATTATCATAGAGGAGAAAGCCGAGGTTTCGGCTGAGTATACTCTCGATAGGCTCTGAGCGTAAAAACTCCTCATACCGCTCAAGTGCACCGGCGTCCATCAGGGCACCACGCTCTCTATGAGCTCTGTAAGCTGCAGGCGAGTATACTGATCCTGCGGCTTGGCTGCGACATTATCCAACAGACCCCATTTGAGTCCCAGCAGCGGTTCGGCGCGCAGAGCGTCAACAAGACCGCGGATCGTCATCGCCTCGGGCTCGAGACCGCCGGCTGAGTCGATGCGGCTTTTTATCGCACAGTAGACCACATCGCAGATGCTCAGGCAGTGCTCCGGCGCAGTAGGCACGACGCGGCGCAGTATCTCCTTTACGCTTTCGGGCTCTGACATCTGTATCGGAGTAAATCGGTCGATGGTCGCCTCGTTCATGTAATTTGTTCCTGCATAGCCCTCGTTCATGGTTATAGTAAACGAGGATTTCGGGTGCATTTTCACAAGTCCATAGCCTGGCACCTGTATTCTGCGCGCCTCGTCGGTCAGCGAGTGCAGCACATCGGCGCACTCGGGCTTTATGGTGTTGCCCTCGTCAAGCACGACATCCGCTCCTGCCTCGATATAGCGCAGCATATCGCTGAGCTTATAGTGCAGCGTTCCGTTTTCTATCGTCGGACCGCCGAGAAGATCGAGCTTATCCATTTCGGCGTTGCCCTGCATCCTGTACTGCGGGATGTTCAGAAGCCAGTCGAGCGTCTGCGCAAGCGTGTTCTTGCCGCAGCCCTTGCCGCCGATGAGACGGAGGTTGAGACCCGACAGGCGGTATGCCAGACCACGCGTGAGCTCCCCGTAAGCGTCGGCCTGCACAAATCTCACCGGCGGGCAGGGTACGAGTTCGGGGTACGCGGGCTCTGCGAGCATATGCTCAAGTGCGCGAATTATTATCTTCTGCGGTATGCCCTGCTCGAGCATATATTCGGCTCTGTCATTGAGCTCCGTCTCGCTTCCGCAGCCGCGCAGCACCGCCTGAGCTATCGCCTCGCGCACTGCGGCGGACAGCCTGTCGGCAGTCTCATACTCGGCTATGAAGCCCCACACAGCCGGGTCGTCGGCAGTGCATACCGTTCCGTCTTTTCTGCAAAGTGCGCGCGGACGCGCAGTGACGGGCGCTGTACGCAGCATGGATATAAGCTGCTCCGTTGGCTCGGATACGATGCCGATGCAGTTAAAGATATCGCCCGCGTCCTCCTCGGCGGCAAAGCACACGGGCTCGCCCTCGCGGGAGGAGCGCGCTATGACGATCTCGGGCCAGTCGGCAGACCGCTCTTCACTCAGCGAGCTTATGAAATCAAGCTTCATCGGCGCGCGCATATTGCTGCCGCCGCATATGACCTTCTCGGTTTTTCCTCTCATTTTATCTCTCCTTCAGTTTCCGACCGCCGCGCCCCATGGGAAGCCCTTGGCAGAACCTTTGTAATATACATGCGGCACATCCAGAAAAGCGCACCTGCCGACGGACACGACACTGTCCGGTATATAGACCGAAAAAAGATTCGCGCACTTATAAAACGCCTCGGGCTCGATATGAGTAACACCCTCGGGTATGACTATTGAATTGAGCGCACGGCAGCGCGCGAACGCGCCCTCAGATATTCTCGTCAGATTTTTCGACAGGTTCGCATTGCGCAGATGGACCTTATCGTAAAAGGCATAAGGCTCAAGATATGTCACGCTGTTGGGCATTATAAGCGTTTCAAGATAAGTGTACGACACGAAGGCGTATTCCTTTATACCACGCACGCGAGCACCGTCGATCGACGACGGAAGCTCAACTTTAGTTGCCGGATTAAAGCACCCGTCGGTGGCTATTGCTCCGCTCTGAGCATCGAACACGAAATTGTGCGCCGCTGCCTCCTGCGCGGTCATAGGATTTGTGTCCCATGCGCGCTCACGCCTCCAAAGCGCCGTCTCCGCCGCGACCAGCCCTCGTTTTGCGTCGATGTATTCGCGCATCGTGCTCATATCGCACTCCTGCGAAAAAAACACCGCCAGATCCTCGGGCGTGAGCGCGAGGCTGTAGCCCCTCGGAAGCTCAAGCTTCATCTTGGCGGTCAAAATTCTTCGTATCTGGGCGCAGGCATCGTCATAGCCCGAAAGAACCTTTTTATCGGCAATAAAGGGGCTGTCAAGCGTGCAGGCTTCTACCCCGTCGGGCGTTGCAAGTCCGACGAAGGCATTACCTTCGTCCCGCATTATCTCAACATCGCCAAACTGCGACGGACTATATAACAGACTGCCCATTACAGCGCCCCTTTCTACATCGTTACATTATTATCATACAGTCTAAACATTCTCTCATCTGCAACAAAAGTAGCATAGCGTGCAAAAACCGAGGTCAATTGACCTCGGTTTTTTGATAATTTATTTATTTTCGCCCATCATGCGGATGATGTCCGCGCGGCGGCGCTCGTAAGCGGCGTATATAGTCTCCTCATACGCAAGCTTAGGCTCCTCAACACCCAAGAGCTTCATGAGGTATTTCACGAATTCGGGGTTCATCATTATAAACGGGCCGACCATAGAGGTCGAGAAGAAGTTGTTGACTCTCACGCCCTCGAGCTTTGTGCCCTTATTTATGCCTATGCCGTATTTTGCGCGGGCAAAGCAGATGTTCTTATTATCCCCGTAAAGCTGCGAAAACTCCGCCTTGAAGCCGACGAGTTCCATGTTCCCGAACTCGCAGAGCTGAGTTGAGTTAAACCTGTGCAGCATATCGCGCTTTGCGTGCAGCGGGATGAGCCCGAGCGCGGTAACGCGGCTGCCGTCCTCGTTCTCGATATACTCGCAGAACACCTCGCCGGCGTTCGCGGTCATAAGGAACACGGTGCCGGAGTCTATGAGCCGGCGCAGGCTGTCTCTGTATGACATAAGCTTTTTTATAACGAGCTCCTGCTTGCTCTCGGTCATGGCGCCCATGATTATCATATCCACCTTTTCCGATGCAAAACGCGGCTCGTCGGTATAGCCGGTCTCAACGAACTCGGCTTCGGGCATACACCGCTCCAAGTATCTCCAGTTCCAGCAATCGCCGAAGAGGTTTGCAAACTCGGGAAACAGTATCTCTATTTTCACTGCTCGCTCACTCCTTCCTCAAGGCGCGCCAAAATGCCGTCGCGCACCTGCTTTGTGAGCTTGGGCGTCGTCAGGTCGTGCAGGATAAACACCTTATCCGTACCAGTGAGCTCAAGCTGCGCCGGTGCGTCGGTCTCAAACTCAACGCAGCGGATCTTTTCTTCCGGAACGCCGGCGAGCAGCAGGCGCAGGTGGTAATCGTGCATCCTCACGCCGCACACGACTATGCGCTTTATGCTCTCATCGTTTAAAAACTCGAAGTCCGCGTCGTACACCCATGTGACTATCTCGGTCGTTTTCTTGAAGGTAAGGTCATCGAGCATGACTATGACCTCTTTAACGCCAGATTCGGAGCGGATATAGTCAAACACTATCGAGCACGCCACCGGATTCTGACCCTTGGTCATATTGGTGACCACCTCAACGCCGTTTTTAACGATGTTCGTGTAGCGCGACTTGACTATGCTCATGTGCGCAAAACTGTCGCTTATCATTTTGGCGCTGAGCCCTATCTCGCGCAGAACGGCGACAACGGTCACCTGATTATAAGTGTTAAAAACGCTGTCGTTTATGAGCGGATAGGTCTCGTCGCCGTTTTTGGTGTGAACGGTGAAGGTCTTTGCCTCGTAGTCGGGAGCCGCCTCATAGTCGGGCTTGGGAGACGCAAAGCCGCAGTCGGGGCAGTGCATCCTGCCGATGTGGTGATAGCGCACGAAGTCATACTCGAGCTTTCCGCCGCAGCAGGGGCACACGCGCATATCGTTTATGATATTTACGCACTCGGTCCTGTCGCTGGGCAGGCGGCTTATGGAGAAGTAGGTGCGCTTATTGTTTATCTTCAGTCTGCTGCTTATGGGGTCCTCGGCATTGAGTATCATGTGCGTATCGTCCGGCAGCGCAGAGTCGATAAACGAGAAGATAAACTCCGGATGTGCGTTGCGCTGTATCGAATCGCGGAAAAGGTTCGTGCAAACGGCAAAATCGGGATGGACATATTTATATATCCTCTGCGAGCTGCGCTCATCGACCTCAAACACGGCATACTGCTTTTTCACCTTGCCCGACAGCGTGCTCTCGGCGATGAGCGCGCTTGCGATGCCCGCATCGGTGTTTGAGCCCGCTCTGTTGTTCAGTATCTCATACCCGTTGTCGGTGAGAACATCCAGCAGGAGGTTGCAGCAGGTGGTTTTGCCGTTCGTGCCGGTAACGGTTATAATGGTTTTCGGCTTATCTATCCTGCCGAGGAAATCGGGGCAGAGCTTTATTGCGAGCTTGCCAGGAAAATAGCTTGCGTTCATGCCCAGAAGCTTTTGCAGCCACATTGCCGCCTTGCTTATGAAAAGCGCAAGAATAAATCTCAAATTCTTTTTCATTGCCCTCTTCCTTTCGGAATTTATACGGTTAATTATAGCCCAACGCACGCATTATTGTCCATATCTTTTTTGCGCCTTGACCCGAGCTGCATTTTACTGTATATTAATCTCGTCAGGAGGGATGGATATGCCATGGTATGCATATGTCGGATTTTTGGTGCTCGGCATTCTCGCTTACTACATAATCGTTGATATAAAAACAAGAAAAGCGGTAAAGGAAAAGAAGTCGGCGGATAGAAAGGCAGCAAAGGAAGCCGCGAAAAAATCCAAGTCTGCCAAGAAGAAAAAGAAGAAGCGCTGAAAAAATTTCGCCGTTCGGCAAAAAAGTTTTCAAAAGTTGTTGACAAGAGGCAAAAAATCTGTTATATTAGCTGAGCCGTGGCCGAGTGGTTCAGTCGGTTAGAACGCCGGCCTGTCACGCCGGAGGTCGAGGGTTCAAGTCCCTTCTCGGTCGCCACAGATGCCCCTTGAAAGAGGGGCATCAGCTTTGCTGCTGTAGCTCAGTAGGTAGAGCGCATCCTTGGTAAGGATGAGGTCGGCAGTTCGAATCTGCCCAGCAGCTCCA